>Ga0209200_1000050_pt1 | contig 135210 bp, 113 predicted proteins | sample AD_UKC033_MetaG_FD_184406 | JGI IMG/M metagenome (GOLD analysis project Ga0209200, IMG submission 184406) | Active sludge microbial communities of municipal wastewater-treating anaerobic digesters from USA - AD_UKC033_MetaG (SPAdes) (version 2) | ecosystem: Engineered > Bioreactor > Anaerobic...
TGCCCAAGATCACTCTGCCGCGTTTCCCCGCCCAGACCGAGAGTCGAACCGCGTAAGCCGCCTCTCCCGACCCCGCTACCATCCCTCGTTCTGTCCCTGACCAACCACGCGTCGCTGCAAAAGTGATACCGAACACTCCCCCGCAAAAACGGGGTTGACCGGACGCTCACCGCTCACGTTGGTGCAGACTCCGAGCGGCTTGCCATGTGTCTGGTCCCCCCAGAGTGGGCATGGCAACGACTAACGATTCTGGATTCCTTCCTCGAAATCTCAGGTTTCAGTATAGACAATTCCGGTCCCGAAGTCAAGAGAAAACAGGGGATTGCAGTACCTTGACCGGTCCGTGTTGATCATCTGACGATCTTTGGACTTGTTTGACACAGGGTGCAGGTTTGCCGGGAGATCGAGATGGGATGCCTCCCGCTTCTTGCAGATCATTGTTGTCGCGTGTTTTTGTGGGGGATTATCGGGTGCGTCGCTGTTCTCTTGCAGGCCGGACGGGTTGTTGATCCATGCGAGTGGGCACTTGACGATTCGGCAGAGGGATGCCACGATACCGGTCTTTCGGGTGTATGCCACTGTTTTCATCAGCCGATTGTTGCGGCGATCCCACGACCCCCTGGGATGGGTTGTTCATGCGGGCGGTGGTTGCGGGGTTCAGGAGCCAGCAATCACCTTTGGGCCTGGGGGATCGCACCGGTGTTTTTTTGTCCAGGTTTTTTTGTGTTGAAGTGTGTCACGTCTGGACTATAATGGGTCGGCTCTGCAAATCGCCGTTTGACGGAGTGGTGATGGGTGCGTGTGGGCACTTTGCAGAATGAACGCAGGGGTATGGAGACATAGGGGGACGTAGGGCGCAGGCATGGGCGAAGGAGCGAGTGTTCGTGACGCGGAGTACAGGCAACCGACGGCTGTGACGGTTGGGCCTGGGATGGCGCAAGGGCGGATTTCCCGCATGTATCCTCGCGCAGGCCAGGTCTCCGTGGCTTCTCCAGCGAGGCCGCGGCCTGCTATGCGCGCGTACTCGGTTCCCGAGATTCCTCAGGCCGCCGAGTTTCTGATTCGTCTGCTCGATGTGTTCGGTTCGCTGTTCATCCTGATTCTGACGTTGCCTGTGGTGGTGGTGGCTGCAGCGGCCGTCCGGATCACGGCGGGCAAGCCCGTGTTCTTCCGGCAGGAGCGGGTCGGCCAGGGGGGCCGCCTGTTCATCCTGTACAAATTCCGCACGATGATCAATGATGCGGAGAAGCATATCGGTCCGGTCTGGGCGTCGCGTGACGACGACCGCGTCACGCCGGTCGGGCGCATCCTCAGGAAGATGCGGATCGACGAACTCCCCCAGCTCTACAACATCCTTCGCGGCGATATGAGTCTGGTCGGTCCCCGGCCGGAGAGGCCTTTCTTCGTTGTTCGGCACAAGGCTCTCCAGGGCACTCGTCTTGCGGTTCGCCCAGGGCTCACTGGACTCGCCCAAATCCGAGGTCTCTACGACCTCAAGCCCACCCACAAGGTCAAATACGACCGCCTCTATATCCAGAAGCGCTCTCTCCTGCTCAACATCTACATCCTCCTGCGGACCATCCCGGCTCTGTTTACGAAGATGGGGTGGTAGCGAGTCGGTGATTCACCCTTTTGCGGTTGATCGCTGAATCTCCAGTCTCCGCATAGTTCCCTGATGCGACCCTCGTCAGTTCTTGCTCCGCCAGTCTGACCGCCTCCTCGTCTGGCTCGCAGATCCTCGGCCCAGGTTGACAATCGGCGCACAAAATCGCCACAAGCCCATATTTTTCATGGACTTGTGGCGATTTTTTGCATCCAGCGGAGAGGGCGGGATTCGAACCCGCGGTACCCGTAAGGGCACACTGGTTTTCGAAACCAGCTCGATCAACCACTCCGACACCTCTCCGTGTGGCTTTTCTCCGGGTCGTCCGTGCGATGAACTGCACCGCGCGACCCCGCGTAGGAGCCTCTGCGCAACTATCGGCATTATTGTACCTTGCATTCACGTTTGGGCAAGCAAAAAACTGCCGACATCAGCCACCAGCCCTCATCAATCCGTGTGGAACACCTGTTCCATCCCCTTCCACTGTTCTCCGTCCGGCGTGCCGGGCAGGCGGACCTGCAGCGGATCGGTGTACTTCCACCAGGTCTTGGTCACTTCGTCGGCGATTCCGGCCATATCGGCCTTGAAGTCGTCACCGACATACTCGAAGTAGCTGAACAGGAGGTACTCGCCGGGCTTGATCTGGCCCAAGTAGATGGAGTAGTTGCGGATATTGGCCCTTTCGATGGCCGCGAGCACGCCGGGCCAGACCGCCGCATGCATCTGGGTGTAGGCGAGGATGTTCTTCTGGGGCATCCCGATGATCGAGCCGTGGCGCGACTTCACGTCGCTTGTCTTGTAGGCCGGCCCTCCGTGGTGGAAAACCTCCTCCCAACGGGCCCACCATTCGCCTTCTTTCGCGGTCGGCAGGGGCTTCTGCAGCGGGTCTGTGTGCTTCCACCACTCCTGCGTGGTCTTGTCTTTCTTCATCTTGGCCATGTCGGCGTCGAAGTTCTTGCCTGTGTATTCGTAGTAGCTGAACAGGTAGTGCTCGCCTGGCGTGACCTCGCCGAGGTAGATCGAGTAGTTGTCGATGTTGACCTCGTCGATCATCTTGAGCACGCCGGGCCACGTCTCCGCGTGGAGCTTCTTGTACTCGGCGATGCTCGCCTCTGGAATGGCAATCACCGATCCGTGCCGCTGGACCTTGGACTTCGAACAAGAACACCTTGACGTCGAGCAGCCACACAGCGCGACCAGACAACAAGCTGCCACCGAAAGGATTGCGATCTTCCCGTTCCTGGGCATTTGAGAGCCTCCTGAATTCAGATAGACGTTGCTCACTTCACCAATCCGAAGAACCGCTGTGTCGCTTCTGTAGAGAAGACGATGTATAGACAGATCATGACGACGAAGAGCAGGCCGGCCATCACCTTGTAGTTGAGAATACCCTTCCAGCCGGGATCGTGGAGGGCGTGGAGCGGATTCTTCCACACCAGCCGCTCGCTCTGCGCCGTGTGCTTGTGCGGCCAGATCAACGAGGCTGCAACAAGGACCACGGAGCAGATCACGAACAGGTAGAACGAAGCCATCATGAACTGCACGTTCCAGTGCGTGTATTCCTTATACCAGTCCAGCAGGAACACGGTAAGCCCGAGCAGCGACCCGATGGCCAGCGTCGCCAGAGCGCCGCCGCTGGAGGCCCGACGCCAGAAGACGCCCCAGAGGAAGACCGTCGTGATCGGCGGCGCCAAGTAGCAAATGACGGTGTTTGACCCCTTGTAGATGCTCTCGAACTTGGCGATGAACGGTGACCATACGATCGCCAGGAGCATCGCGACGACGGTGGCAATCCGACCGATGACGACCAGCTTGCGATCCGAAGTTCCCGGCCGCCAGCGACGGTACAGGTCGTAGCTGAACAGCGTCGCGATCGAGTTCAGCGCGCCGGAAACCGTGCTCATCAGAGCGGCCAGCAGGGCCGCCGCCAGGACGCCGCGCATGCCCACGGGCAACAGCTCCAGGATCATGTGGGCGTATACCGCGTCGGACTTGGCCTTGAGCACCTTCCGCTCTACCAGCGTGGTCATGGCCTCGTCCACCTGCTGCTTCTGGAGGCCGGTCCGCTCCAGGACGTAATCCGCACGGACGTCTTTCTCGGGACCATCGTAGTCCCGGATTGCCTGATACACCTGTTTCTCTGCGGGGGACAGTTCCACCTGAACCGTCTGATCTGCTTCGACTCTCGACACGGGCAGCGCCGTAACCTTGTGCTGGTGCAGCAGCGCCAGCATGATCGTCCCAGGAAAGACGAAGATGAACACCGGCAGGATCTTGATGAAGCCCGCGAACAGCGGCCCGACCCGCGCGTGATTCTCGTCCTTGGCGCCGAGCACCCGCTGTACGATGGTCTGGTCGGCGCACCAGTACCATAAGCCGATGATCGGGTACCCGAGCAGCACCGAGTACCAGGGCAGGCCAGCAGGATCCGCCGCGCTGCGCAGCACCGTCAGCTTGACCGGCTCGACGTTGGACACGACGCCGGACCAGCCGCCTGCGTGGTAGAGTCCGATACACGTGATGGAGATCGCTCCGACCAGCAGGATGATCGTCTGCAGCGACTCGGTCAAAACGACGGCCAGCAGGCCGCCGACGACGGTATAGATGCCCGTCAGGATCGCGGTGCCGATGATGCTGGTCCACTTGTCGATGCCGAACATGACTTCCAGTACGACGGCCCCTGTGTAGAGCGTGAAGCCGATATGGATCACGATGGCCGAGACGATGGACAGCGCGGCCAGCCAGTCGCGGCACCCCCGGCTGTATCGCTGCTCCAGGAAATCGGGCAACGTTGCGACTTTCGACCGGAAGTAAAACGGCGCGAAGAACAGCGACAGCGTGATCAGCAGAAAGGGAGCCATCCACTCGAAGTTGCCGTAGGCAAGCCCGTTCAGGTACCCTTCCTGGGCCTGACTGACGAGATGGATCGTCGAGATGTTCGTCGAGAAAAGGGCCAGTCCGATAACCGGCCAGGTCAACGTGCCTCCGGCAAGGAAGTAGCTGCGATCCGCTTCGCCCTTGCGGCGTCGGAGGCCCACCCAGCAGCCGATGCCGACGATGACCACCAGATACAGAACGATCACGGCCATGTCAATGGGCCCGATGGCCATCCTGCCCGCCGCGAGAATCCCTGCCGTCATATCCGACGCCCTTTCACACTGCCTGTCCAGGACCCCCAAACCAATTGCTGGTGCAGTATAGGCTCCCGACGGCAAAAAGCAACCCCCGCATTCGTCCTCACATGTCCAGGGCGAAGGCGATAGCCAACCTGATCTGTTCCATCTTCTCGGAGGGCAGCATCACGATAACTAGCCCGATCCTGCCTTGGGCGACGGTCTGGATGTGATCGCAATTGACGGCGCAGTCTCGCGGCATGCCGTCCCGCTCCGACAAGACAACCTCCGTCGGGATGTCCCGGATAGTCGAGGTGATCGGGGCCACGGTGACTTCGCCGAGGTACTCAATGACGGAATCTCGCGTCAGAATGACCACAGGTCGCCGTTTGTCGGGCGCGCCGAACTTGTACCAGCGAACTTCCCCTCGTTTCATGAGTCTCCCCACGCCTGCTCCTTCTCCCGGAGACCGAACTCCCCCTTGCGAGGCGGCTTGGATTCGTATCCCAGCCTGTGCTTGTGCTCCAATTCGCGAATCGTGAGGCGGTCGAGCGCCTCGCGAAGAGCGGTTCGTGTGAAGGCCGAGCGGGTGGTCTTGAGCTTCTTCACTGCCCTGTCGACCGAGGCGAGCAGTTCCTCATCCAACGTCATCTGTACCGTTCGCATGGCAGACTCCCATCTATGTTGATTCCAATAGCTATTATAATACACATGCACCCGGCCGTCAAGTTTCGTTACGGTACTGCGCATGGTGTCCGCTCCTCGCGGCCTCGAGGGCTGCCAGGACCGGTTCGATCTTCAGGGCAGTCTTGTAGATCAGGACGTTGTCCCCGATGGCGGCACCCTCGCGGAGCGAGCTTTGCGGTACGGCCAGGAGAACCCTGTGCTTGCGGAATCGGCGGAGCGTCTCTCGCTTGTGCTCCAGATACTCCGGCGTCCAGAAGCCGACGATTTCCAGGTAGACCTCGGTGCCATCCTCGTGATGGAACGTGAAGTCCGGAATGAACGTCGCCTGGTGTTCGTGCAGGATGTTGCCCTCGCGGACGAGTTGCCAGCCTTCGCGAGCGGGGCCGAACTTGTTTGCGAAGGACTCCTCCAGACCCGAGTCGAACTCCTCCGGCGCAGGCAGGTGGCTCGTGAAGCGATCCGCGTCGGAAATGAAGAGCCTGGCTGTCGTCTTCCACGGCGTTTGCAGGATCGCCGTCAGTTCCCAGCCCTTGCACGCCAGCAGCGCCGGCAGAAAACGGGCGAAGTTCACCCCGTATCGGCGGGTTTCGTGCAGCACGGAAGCCGGGCCGGAAAATGCGATGTGATACGTAGCATGGGCGTCCCGCCCGGGAGACGTAGACATAGGGTGAGTACCACGCACCATCCTTCGTGCATCCGATGGCGAAGCGGTGCGCGATACGCACCCTACCTGTTCGATTTCGTGCAGCAGCCGTGCGAGCTTCGCATAGCGGATGATTGTCTTGAGGTCCGTGGTCGCGGTGACGGTCATTGTCTCGGCGCGATAGAGCGCCGCCTGGAGTTGTGCGACATTGTACCGCGACAGAAACGCGCCCGCGTCGGGATAGCCTGGGAAGCTCTCGAGCTGCTGGAACGAGAGGACATCCGCATACAGCCCCCGCTCGATCTGGTTCCAGGGCTTGGCGAGTTCCTCTGCGAGCTGCGCCTTGGCCTGGGTCTCCTGGTGCTCGAAGAGCCGGTCCGGTTCCTGCACGAGCGGATGGAGCCTGGCGGCTTTCGAGAAGACCTCCAGTCGGAGCTTCGAAGCGTGCCCCGCGGAGTCGGCCTCGTAGACGCTTGCGTCGTCGAGCAGCTTGCAGAACGCCTGGATACGTCGGACCGGACAGTCGGGCTCGTCTGCGAAGATCGCCTCGATCTCCTTGTGCAGAGCCCGACGCTGCCGGCCTGCGCCGTTGCGATAGACTGCGAGCATCCGCTCGGCGTAGTCGCGATAGTGCCGATGCGTCCCCTGCGTCAGGCGGTCGGGGACGGCCCGCCCGTCCCTATACTCGACGATGGACTGTTCGCTCGTAAGCATCGGTTCTTCGCCTCTTGCGGGACCGCTCCACGTCTTTCGTGTCCTCGCAGACCACTTCGTACAGCGTCGCTCTGGCATCGCCCGAGCGGCGCAGGACCCGACCGAGCCGCTGCGTCGCCTGGCGCGTCGACGCCTGCCCGCCGATGACGACCGCCACCTTGGCCTCGGGGACATCGACGCCCTCGTCGAGCACGCGATTTGCTACCAGCACAGTGAACTGACCCTTGGCGAATCCGTCGAGCACGGCCAATCGCTCCCGTTTCGGCGTGTGCGACAGGATACTCGGCACCAGGAATCGCTTCGAGACCTCGATCGCCATCGGGTTGGAGCCTGCGAAGACGATGGTCTGCTGGCCATAGTGAAGCCGGAAGAGGTCCTCCAGGACGCGGAGCTTCTCGGCAGCCCGATCCTCAATCGATTGTTTGAGGTAGTAGGCTCTTTGTGCGTGACGGGCCTGCGGGTCCTTGCCCATCTCCTTGCACAAGTCCTGCCAGGAGTAGCCGGGCAGTTCTTTCCGACGGGACATGATGAAGTGCCGCACGGTCCGGCTGCACTGCTCATACGTCGCCTGCTCGACATCCGTCAGCGCCACCGGGATGCGGACCACGTCGAAATCCGCGAGCGTCGAGCCCCGCACATGGTGGAACGGAAGGTCGTATACGACCGGGCCGATGAGCCAGTCGAGGTCCGTGTGCAGGCCGTCGGACCGTTGCGGCGTCGCGGTCAGTCCCAACCGCATCGGCGAGGCGCTGAGGATCGCCGCCTCGCGCCGGCACCGCCCGGGCAGGTGGTGCTCCTCGTCGAAGATCAGCAGACCGAAGCCCGCGCCCATCTTGTCCATGTGGATGTAGGCGCTGTCGTAGGTCGTCACGGTCACCGGGCGGATGTCGAAGGTCGTGTCGCCCACAATGCCGGCGTCGTAGCCGAACGTCTTCTGAATCCGCCGATGCCACTGGTACATCAAATCCCGCACGGGCGCCACGACGAGCGTCGCCACCTGTGCCTCGGCCATCGCGGCAAAGGCCACCTCCGTCTTGCCGGTCCCGGTCGGCATGATGATCTGCCCCCGCCGGCCCGCGCGGACCCAGGCAGCGAGGGCTTCTTTCTGTTCGGCCCGAGGCTCGGGCAGGTCCCTCTTGGGCCACGAGACCCGCGCCGGCGCAGGCACTGCATCGTGAAAACGAGGTCCGAACCGCCGGCTCAGCGCAACCCGCATCGTTGCGTAGTGAATCGCATCGCACCGCCACGCTCCGACGCGGGCATCCCACTTCCACACACTGCTCTCCGGTGCCGCCGACAACTCCTCCGGCCGCGGCCCGGTCAACAGGAGCGTCCCCCGGTCGAACGAAAGAACAACTTGCGATTGTGATCCACGATTGGCCATCGTCATGTATCATAGCACGACGACGGTCTATTCGCCATGCTTGTGAGTTGTCGTCGCGCTCTTGAACCCGGACATCATACCATTTCGGGTTGACTGCACTGGAGGGAGCCAGTAGAATAGCACACGTCATGTGAAGAGAGTCTCTCATGGAGGATGTGTTACGGCCTTTGTATGCATCGGCCCGGGGGGGGGGTGGCAACGAATATCGACAAGACGTAGGCCAGGCAGTGTGCGGATGCCCCAGTATGGCGGCAGCCCCGCAGGAACAGTATCGAAGACATCAGAGATAAGGGGAGACGCGATGAACAATGGAAAGAAAACCGTAGTTGTTGCCGGACTCGTGTTGTGTCTGTGCGTCGGTGCGCAGGCGGTTCAGACCCAGTTGCTGTTGCCGGATCTGAACATGGACATGACGCTGCTGACCGATGGCGGCACGTACACGTCGCTGCTGCCCAGCACCCAGACGTGGAACGGGGTGACCTTCAACCTGGTTGAGGACGCAGAGACCGGCTACAACGCCTGGATCACGTCCGGCAGTGCGGCGGAATCCCTGGACATCACTGTGAATGTCTTCGGCGTGACCACCGCATACACGATTATCAACAGCAAGTGGGGACGCCTGGGCACGACGGACGGCATGGTGGAGTTCTTTGGGTCCGACGGCGCCTACCACGCCGTGGCGCTCGTCCAGGGCACCAACCTCCGCGACCACTATGACGGGGCCTTTGTCAACGTCATCGACGGTGTTACGGCAGTGTCCGCTTTCTACGTTGGCAGCGGCCGGGCCCGACTCGACATGCAAATCTATACGCTGCCCGCGGCATTTGCCGACGAGACGCTCACGACCATCCGCTTCACGTCGGGCGCCGACGGCGCCAGTGGCGTGCCCTTCCTTGTGGCGGCAACTGTGGATGCGGCCGGCGCAGGAACGACCGTTCCCGTTCCCGGCGCAGTGGTTCTCGCCGCGCTCGGCGCCAGTGTTGTCGCCGGCATGCGCAGGCGGAGAATGCTGTAGGCATCACGCCACCTCGCGTGTGCATGCGCGGAATGGTGTCGACCGGCAAGTTCCTCGGGGGAGAAGGCTGGGAAAACGATGACTCTCATCGCAGCCTCCTCCTCCGATTCTTTTTCGGCTGATCCGGGCGATCTCCAATGCCGATTGACCTCCTTGGTGATGAAAAGTCCTGTATTCATCATGAGGCCGGGCGCATCGCGACGATGCACTGTCTGGACAAGCACCTCGCCAGCACTCTCGACGGCCCGAAGACCTCAAGGAGATGGTCGGCGACCGGGTGTGCAATCGCATCAGTCGGTTCATGACCGGCACCTGCATGGTCAATATCGACACCTACCGCTGGAAGAACATGATCGGCCCGCGAGACCTGCGTCCGCCGTACAAGGGCTTCTGGTTCGAGCATTCCAGCAACGGCTGGGCCATCATTGACTTCATCGACTTCTACCGGGCGGCGGGTTTCCTCTGCATCCCGGCGTTCAACATGGGCGAGACGCCCGAGGACATGGCCGGCTTCGTCGAGTAGGCCAACGGTGCTCAAATCACCTGTCCGTTCCCGGCAAGTTCGTTCACAATCATGAGAGTCCGGCAGGCCGATTCCAGCCCACCGGACTCTTGAAGAGAGCGCCGGATACGATCTCGTTCTCCGGAGAATCTCTCCGGCCAGGAGGCGTCCACAATCAGAGGTCTGCCGTGGCGAAGGTCCAGACCTGGGTTTTCCACGGGCCGTTGGGGTCTTCCGGATTCACTTCGTCGATTCGCCAGTAGTATGTCCGGTCTGGCTCCAGGGGGCCCGCCGTCCAGGCCGTCTGTTCGAGCGGGAGGCTGCCCTGGTAGACGGTCGTGTCGGCAGGCGTGGCCGCGGCGACTGTTACAGGGATTCTCCGAGAATCTGTGCGCGGCGAGATGGTTGAGGAGAGTGACCTTGGCGGATCACACGTTGACGAGTTGCAGTGCCGTCAACGAGAGGATGTCACGGATTGCTGTCCGGCCTTGAAGAGTTCTACGATCTCGTTTTTGCTGAGGGCATAGCTGCAGATGCGCACGTCGTCGATCCAGCCGTTCCAGTAGCGTTTCGCCTGCTCGGCATTGTCGCCGATTACCACGGGTGAGTCGTTCGTTCGGATTCTCCCCCACGCCGGGCGTGAGGCATCCAGGTCCCCATCGACGTACAGTGCGATCCGACTGCCGTCGTATGTCGCGACAACTGCGACGAAGGTACTGTTCCTCTGTGATGGCGGAACGGACGGCCTCGTGCATCGAATCCGCCGGGTCGAGCTGGGCCAGCCAGATGCTGCCGTACCCATCGCGAATCTCGATCGCCATCTTCGATCCGTCGGGCGAAGGGGAGCCCAGAATCGCGGGGGAAGGGAAGAGCTGCCAGGCCTTGCCCTGCTCGACGTCGTAGCTCCAGAGCCGCAATCCCCCGTTGTGAAATCCTCCGGCGAGGATCTCCTTTCCATTCCGCGTCCACTTGAGGCCCATGCCGCAATGGCCGTCCGGCGGGGGGGCTGTCCAGGTGGATTTCACCCTGCCGCCGGGAATCTCTGCGATGCACGGCCACCCGCAGGGCGCCTTCGCTCATGCCCAGTCGATCCGCGGCCTGTCGGTAGAAGCCCGCTTGGGCCTCGGTCGTGATCTGGCTGTTCAACTGGTCGAAGAGTTCCGCTTTGCCCACCTTGGCGTACTCGCCTCGGAGCGAGTCGCGAGTTGTCGAATCCTCCGGCATCGCGAAGACCCGATGCACGATTATCGGTTCAGGACCGAGACCCAGTTCTCATAGGCGCCCTGATAGGCCTTCTTCAGTTGCTTGTTGGGCTCGACCGTGCGGACGGGCTTGAGACCGACGAAAGCGTCCTCGGGACCGCAGTAGAACCTGGCGCCGATCCCCGCGCCGCGGGCGGCGCCCTGGGAGCCGTCGGTGCTGTACAGCTCAACCGTCGCGCCGGTGATCGTCGCAAAGGCTTCCGCGAACAGCGGACTGAGGAACATATTGGCGTTGCCCGCCTTGACGGTCTGGAGTTTCGTGCCCATGTCCTTCATGATCTGCAGGCCGTGGTTCAGCGCAAAGACGATCCCCTCCTGGGCGGCCCGCAGGAGATGTGCCTTCTTGTGGATATTGAAGTTCCAGTTGTGGACGGAAGCGCCGATGTTGCGGTTCTCCAGCGTCCGCTCGGCGCCGTTGCCGTAGGGCAGGATCACCAGGCCGTCGGAGCCGACCGGCGCCTGGGCGGCCAGCTCGTTCATCTGCGGATAGTCCATCCACTCGCCGCCGACGTGGTGCTTGAGCCAGCTATTGAGGATGCCGGTTCCGTTGACGCAGAGCAGGACGCCGTAGCGGGGCCTCTTCGCGGCGTGATTGACGTGGACGAAGACGTTCACGCGGGACTTCGGGTCGCAATTGCGCTTATCGGTGAGGCCGTAGACGACGCCCGAGGTGCCTGCGGTCACGGCGACCTCGCCGGGCGACAGGACGCCCAGCGACAACGCGTTGTTGGGCTGATCGCCCGCGCGGTAGCCGATCTTCGTGCCGGCCTTGAGGCCGAGTTCCTGTGCCGCGGAAGCGGTCAGCTCGCCCTGGATGGAGAACGTCGGCACCGTCTCGGCGATCAGGTCGGTCGAGATGCCGTAGTGGGCCAGGACGAAATCGGCGAGTCCGTCCTTCTCGAAGTCCCACATGATCCCCTCGGACAGGCCGGAGGGCGTCGTCCTGATCTCGCCTGTCATTTTCATCGCGATGAAGTCGCCCGGCAGCATGATCTTGTCGATCTTCGCATAGAGCTTCGGCTCATTCTGCTTGACCCAGGCGAGCTTCGAGGCGGTGAAGTTGCCGGGCAGGTTGAGCAGTCGCTTGAGGCACTTCTTCGGCCCGATGGCCTTGGCGGCCTGCTGACCGATCTGCACGGCCCGGCTGTCGCACCAGATGATCGACGGGCGCAGGACCTGCTTGTTCTTATCGACCGCGACCAGGCCGTGCATCTGGTAGGAAATGCCGATGGCCTTGACGTCCCACGGATCGAACTGGGCCTTGTCGCGAATCCTGGCGGTGGCGAGCTTGACGTGCTCCCACCAGGTGTCGGGGTGCTGCTCGGCCCACCCGGGTTTCTTGGCGATCATTTCAAGTTCGCGGTCGGGCGAAGTCGCTGTCCCCAGCACCCGGCCCGTCTGGGCCTCCAGCAGTGTCGCCTTGACCGACGAACTCCCGACATCGTATCCCATCAGCAGCGCCATTCGTGCACCCCTTCACGTTCACGAGTTCGATTGTGGACCGTACCAGCCTGTCATGCTGAACGAAGTGAAGCACCCGGCCTGCGAATGAGAAGTCCCTGCCGTTTGCAGGAGTGCTCTCTCGTTCGTTGGCCAGATCCTTCGCCTGAGGCTCAGGATGACGAAGCACAAGACTCATCGTGAGTATCGGCGCGCGGCGAGGTTCTGTCAAGCTTCGCCGCGCGTTACTCGTAGTCCCACTTGAGAATCCACGGGTCTTTCGTTTGTTTCTGAAATACCTTGAGCTTCGCTTTCATCCCATCGAGCCGATCCCCTGGTCGATCCGCGAGACGGCCTGGCAATACCGCGCCAGTTCCGCCCGGCACTCAGGCGTATCGGGCAAAAAGCCCGGAACGACGACGTCCTGGGGATCGTATTTGACCTCTGTGACGCCGGGGTAACCCTGCTCACGATTGCCGAACCGGTCCGGCTGATAGGGCAGGTCCGCCGCCTTGCCTCCGCCACGGTGCGGATCGCTCGTGCAGAAGTACAGGAAGAAAGGCTTGCTGTCCGGCTGGGCGAGGAATTGCCGACAGTTGTCGGCCATCTGCACGGCGTTGCGATCGCTGCCCTGGAGCACCGTGTCGAACTGGTACACGTGGTCTGGAGCGACGTGGTACTTGCCGATTCTCGCTGTGCGGTATCCGGCCTGCGACAACGGCAAGGGCAGACTCCGCACGGTGTCGAGACTGCTGAAATGGTGATATGCGTGCTGGTGGCCATACTGGCCGTTGTGGTGATTGTAGAGTCCGCTGAGAATCACGGACCGGCTCGCGCTGCAACTGGCGGTGGTGCAGAAGGCGTTCGTGAATCGCACGCCTTCGCCCGCCAGCTTGTCCAGGTTCGGTGTCTGGATGACCGGATTGCCATAGCAGCCCAAATCACCTCGCCCGTGGTCGTCGGTCACGATCAGAATGATGTTCGGGCTACTCGTCTGCGAAGCTGCGAGCCGATCGGCGAACACGCTTGGCATCAGCGCGCCGGTTGTCCCCACAACACAACCCTTCCGAAGATTGCGTCTGGCAAGCAGATGTCTCGTCACTGCGGACTCCTTCTGTCGGGGCGGATTGCCTGGAGGTGTAGCGCTTCTACGAAGAGAAGAGCGTTTTTCGCTTTGGGGATACCAGCGGGGTACTTGCAGAGCATCTCTGCCGGAGGTAACACAATCCCGCCGGCTCGGAGGATAGGGCAACGCTGGCGAGCGACCCGAGCGCCGCATCCGGTGGATATACGGCGGAGAGGGCTCGCTGTCGCGGGCCCTCTTGCTCTCACCGCTGGCATCCCCCAATACGACAAACGCCAGTCCGTCTATCATATTCCTCTGCATACCTCGTCAATTTCCGGTCTGAGCACATCCGGGAAGATCAACAGATTCGCCAGTGACTTGGCGAAGCCGTCCAGGCCGGGAAACAAGGTTGCCCGCGTTATGTTGATTCTGTGAAGCTGCTGAAGAACTGTCTTCCTTACCCGCGAGCTGAGTCTTATCTCTAGCTTGACGAACTTGTTCGTGTCCCAATGCCCCTCCAAAAGTGTCCATGAACGGCATTGATATATCCCCGGGGCACAGAAACACTCCTTGCTGGATGATGAGTCGCTGATTCAGTCTGAAGGTGTTCAATACTTCCACTCTGGGCTTCACCGATCCCCAGAAGAACTCGTTGAAGACCCTCTCCATTCCTTCATGTGTCGTGAACTTCCCGATCTTCTTGAGCTATTGTCCCTTCGGCGGCTTTCACAGTCCGAGCTATTCTTGCTCGATGATCTCCACGATGCCGACGTCGATGTACTGGCCGCCGCCGGTCTGGCGGCAGTGGACCGCGATCACGTTCTTGCCCGCTTTGATCGCAGCTCTGCCCGCCGGGTTCATGGGCAGGGCCTCGTAGTCGGTCGTATAGCCGTTGGCGGTGGCGGCCTGGACGCCGTTGATGTAGATCTCGACGTCCTCGTCGTGATGGACGTTCAGGCCGATGTTGTCCCACTTGCCCTCGGGCAGGGTGAACTCGCGTCGAAGCCAGATATCCCGGCTGTCCCAGATGGTGCTGACGATTGAGCCGGGCGTCTCGCGAGTGCCGAATCCGCTCTTGCCTTCCTTCCACGAACTGGCGTCGAATTCGGGCTTGAACCAGTCCGCGCCGGGTCGCTGCGTCGTGTATCGCCACAATCCGGGCTCATCCTGGGCGGTGGGGGCGACCGTCACCAGCACGGGTGGTTTGGGCAGCGGCGCCCAGCGTGCGGCCTTGGTCTTGTCGCGTTTGGCGTACTTGTGCCAGACGGCCTTGTCGTAGAGCATCTGGAGGAAGACGCCGCCGACGACCGGGCGGGCGGTGAAGCCTCGCTTGCGGGCGTCGTTCGTGTAGTACCAGTCGGTCATGGGCGAGCGGTCCGGCGTCTCGTTTAGGAACAGGAACACCGGGTCCACGAGGGCCTCGAAGTCCTCGCGGTTCTGCGTGAGCGTCGCGGTCCAGAGGATCCAGTCGAGCTTCGTGTAGAGCGAGCGGTTGTCGAGCGGCAGGCCGTACTTGTTCTGGACCCGCTTGTAGTAGGCCATCTCCTTTTGCTTGACTTCGTCCGGGAACAGGCCCAGGGCGAGGATGCGATCCCACACGAGATTGTACTTCTGACTCCATGTGTCGGGCTTGTCGAAGGCCAGGCGGAAGTGATCGCCGCTGTCGGCCTCCTTCACCCAACGGGCCGCGAACTCCTTGGCGATCCTGGAGTATTCTGCGGCCTTGGTCTTGTCGCCTCTCATCTCGCAGAGCTTGCCGAACGCACCCAGGCCGCAGATGGCCTTGGCCGAGAGATTCACGTTGTGGGCCAGGTGCCCTGCGAAGTCGTCCGTGCAGAGCTGGTTCTCCGGGTCGAAGCCTTTGGCCTTGAGATAGTCGGCCCACTTCTCCAACTGCGGCCAGTAGAGGCCCGCGAAGTCCGCGTTGCCCTCCATCTGAGCAACCGCGGCCATGAGGATCAGCAGGTTGCCGCTCTCCTCGACGGGCATCTGGTTCTCTTCGGTCCGCTCGCCACCGCCGTAGACTTGGCCGTTGGCGTGCGGGTACTGGCCCAGGTCGTGCGGGGCGAAGGGGAACTTCCACCGCTCGCTGGCGGCGTAGTTCATGAAGGGCACGAGGAACGACTTCGCCACCGAAGGCCCGAACAGCAAGAACTGCGGGGCCATCGGGTAGAATACGTCGGAGGTCCCGATGCAGCCGTTGGAGTGGTTCTCCTTGCAGAAGGAGATCGGCTGGCCGTTGTCGTCGGCGACGAACTTGCCCGCCGCAAAGCACTGGCGATAGGCCAGCGCCGCGAGCTTGGCATACTTCTCCCCGCCGGCCTTCGTCAGATCGGCCATCAGTTCCTTGTCGAAGGCTGCGCAGCGCTTGACGAGCGACTTGTAGTCTTTCGCAGCCGCCTGGAGCAGATCCGCGGCCTCCCAGCCATTCCGACGCCAGTAGGGACGCAGGTTCTTCTTCATGTACTGGATCGAATAGAGGTCGTCGTAGGCGAGTACTAGCCAGCGGGTGACGGGCTTCTTCGAGACCTTGTCCGCCCTCAGGACGACTGCGGCACAAAGGTTGTCGGCGGCCGTCGGCATGTCGGCGTCGTTGACGGAAGCCAGGCCGTCGGATGTGAAGCCGTCCTGAACGGCTCGTCGGCCCGCGAACGCGCGGGAGGACACCGCGGACTTCGGAGCGGCCACGTAGAGATATCCCCAGTCGATGCGGATGTCGTCGCCTCGTTTGGCGAGGATCGGCTGGTCCTTTGAACCCACCTTGCTGGCGATGAGATCGCCCATTTCTTCGTCAGCCCAGACCACCTGCTGATTGGACGTGTTGACGGTCAATTCCGCAGAAGCGTCGAAGTAGACCTGCACGGTGTGCGACTGGCCGTCAGTCGAGCGCGATTCATACGTCAGGTAAGTGATGGGCCGGGACAGGATATCGATGCTGTCCGGCAGGGCGGGGGTCATGAAGGTCAGGGTCAGGGCGATTCCGGCGGATTCGAAGTTGTAGATCGTCCGCGTGGGCAGCACCGTGAGGCCGGTCTGCTTCATCGGCGGGACCTTGCCCGGCGTCGTGCCCATGATCCGGTAGGGCCGGCCGTCGATGCGGATCATGCTGGTCAAGCGGTGGGGCTTGCCCGTCCAGTGGGTGGTGTCCTCGTCGGTGAGGTTGTCCGCGTGCGACCAGATGCTGAAGTACGGATCGCACGCGACCAACGGCGTAGCGGGCGGGATGAGCTTGTCGCCTTGCATCCGTCGCGGCTCGGGCGGCGTGTAGAGGGCCTTGTTCGCGGCGGCCACCCGCTCGGCGTCCATCTTGATGATCTCGCGGTCGTAGGTCATCAAGCCGTTGACCTCGATCTCGACGTCGGTGGTCTGCGTATAGACCGCGGCGGACAGGCCCGCGGCGCCGGTCAGCGGGTGGAGCTTCTTGATCAGCGAGACGTAGGCGTCGGTCAGCTCATCGGCGTTCGTGAAGCTGCGATAGCCCCAGTTCTTCTCCGCCTGCCAGGTGTGTCCGGGAACGGGCAGGCCCAGGCCGCCGAACTCGCCGAGGACGCCGGCTCGCTTGTCTTCCAGGCGGGGAGCCGAGGGGCCGGGGTAGTCGTGGATGTCGTGTACGTCGCCGACGCCGCGATCCGTCCAGCCGCTGGCGTTGTTCACGAGGCGGGTCGGGTCGAGCTTGCGGACCAGGTTCACGACTCGCGGCGTGTCGAACTGGCCCCAGCCCTCGTTGAACGGCACCCACATCACGATACACGGATGGTTGCGGAAGGCGTCAATCATGCGGGTCAGCTCCAGGTCGAACTGCTTCGAGGATTCCTCAGACCGCCGGATGTCGGGGTCCCGGCCGCCGATATAACGATCCCCGCTGGGCATATCCTGCCAGACGAGCAGGCCCAGCTTGTCGCACCAGTAGTACCAGCGGTCGGGCTCGACCTTGACGTGCTTGCGGGCCATGTTCATGCCCAGCTTCCTGGTGACCTCGATATCGTACTTGAGGGCCTCGTCCGTTGGTGCGGTGTAGAGTCCGTCGGGCCACCAGCCCTGATCGAGCGGACCATACTGGAACAGGGGCTTATTGTTCAGGAACAGGCGATTGATGCCGTTCTCGTCCTTCTGAAGGGCGATCTTTCGCATGCCGACGTAGCTTGTGACCTCATCGAAGACGATCGGCTGATTGAAGTGCCCGAGCGTGATCCTCACGTCATACAGGAATGGATCGTCCGGCGACCACAGACGCAGATTCGGGACCTCGACCTCGATCTGGTTGAGGCCGTTGGCCTGGGCGACCACCTTGCCATCGCGGAGGACCTCGACCTTTACGTTGTCGCTGCGGGTCAGCCTGCTTGCGATCTCCACGGTCAGCCTGGCGTTGTCCACGTCGGGAGTCAGTTTGAGCCCCTCAATCCGCCTGGGGGCGACCGGTTCGACCCAGACGGTCTGCCAGATGCCGGTGACCGCGGTGTACCAGATGCCATGCGGATTGCGGATCTGCTTGCCGCGAGGCTGCGTGCCCGCGTCGGTCGGGTCCCATACGGACAGGACGACTACCTGTGGGCCGCTCTCCTTCAGCGCGTCGGTGATGTCGAATGTGAAGGGGTCGTATCCGCCCTTGTGATTGCCGACCTCCGTGCCATTGACCCAGACGGTGGCGTCCCAATCGACAGCCCCGAAGTTCAAGAGGATGCGTCTGCCCTCGGCGTTCCATCGCTCGCCTTTGGGAATCTCGAAAGTCCGACGATACCACAGGCGGTTGTCCGGCCCGACCGGCTTCATCACGCCGGAGAGGGCCGATTCGATGGGGAAGGGAACGAGGATCTGGCCGTCGAAGCTCTCCGGCTGCGGTGCGTCCTTGGCCAGGATGGCGTAGTCCCACAGGCCGTTGAGATTCAGCCAGTCCCGGCGGACCATCTGCGGGCGGGGGTATTCGGGAAGAGCATTCTCCGGCGAGACCTCCTTGGCCCACTTTGTCATCAGGGGGCCGTCCGCCGGTTTCCATTGGCCTTGCACAAGGGACGAAAACAGCGCGGCCGCGACAGTGCAAATGATGCTGGCTTTGAAGAAACGTGCACGCATGACAAGACCTCCCACGACACAGTACCTCCGACTTCCGGCAACACGTTGCCCGGACCGGTTTGTAGTGACGCCGTGAGGCGTTCTCTTCTCATCGAAGATCGATATGCCCTCACGGGCACACTATAGACAGGGCAAGACCTGCCCTGCCTGCCGACCGGGCGCCGGCGGATCGGAACTAAGGTACCCACAGGGGGCCCCGTTTTCAATCGGAAACAGGGCGTCTCGGGAGAATGGCTGCCAAGGTGGCCGACGGGCTCAGTACCGCGAGACGTTCATCTCGCCGGGCGTGCCCGTGACCAGGTAGACGACGCTCTCGGCGATGTTCGTCGCGCGATCGGCGATCCGCTCGACGTTGTGGGCGGCCCAGATCAGGTACGTGGCTCGCGTGATGACCGAGGGGTTCTCCACCATGCGATTGATGAGGTCGTGATAAGCCTGGTCGTTCAGGCGGTCTACCTCGTCGTCCTCGAGGCAGATCTGCTGGGCCTTGTCGGCGTCGCGATTGACGAAGGCCTCCAGACTCCGTCGCAACATGCTGACGGCCTTCTCCGCCATAGGCGGCAGGAAGACCAGCGGTCGGACGAGCTGCTGGTCGCCATGGAGCAGGACGATCTTGCCGATGCCCTCCGCGTAGTCGCCGATTCGCTCCAGGTCGCGAACGATGCTCAGCGTCGCGATGATCTCGCGGAGGTCCGAGGCCACCGGCTGCTGCAACGCGATCAGATCGACGCACTTCTCTTCGAGTGTCCATCTCAACTGGTTGACCTTGGCGTCGTTGTCGACGACCTTCTTGGCCGCCTTGGCGTCCAGGCTCCCCAGCGCCTCGACGGAGCGGTGAATCGCCTCGATCACCATCTCGCCCATGTGCAGGACGTCTCGTTCGAGTTCTTTGATCCGATTATGAAACCCTTCTCTGGCCATGAAAGACTCCGATATCTACTATTTGCGATTGACGATTTACTATTTGAGCTGGCGCTCGGCGCGAGCCCCGCCTGCAAATCGTAAATAGTAAATCGTAAATAATCAATTACCCAAAGGCCCCTCGAATATAGTCTTCGGTCAGTTTTTCCTTCGGATTCGTGAAAACCTGGTGGGTCTTGCCGAACTCGACGAGTCGGCCCAGGTACATCAGGGCCGTATAATCCGAGCAGCGGGCCGCCTGCTGCATGTTGTGCGTCACGATCACCAGCGCGTACTCCTCGCGGAGCACGCGGAGCAGTTCCTCGACCCGCAGCGTCGCGCCGGGGTCCAGGGTCGAGCAGGGCTCGTCCAGCAGGATGATCTCCGGCTTGAGCATCAGAACGCGGGCGATGCACAAACGCTGCTGCTGTTCGAGCGTAAGCGACTGGGCGTTCTGGCTGAGCTTGTCCTTCAGGTCGTCCCAGAGTCCGACGTGCTCGAGACTCTCCTGGATGGTCCGCAGGATATCGGCCTTCTTCTTCATCAGGTTGTGGATTCGCAGGCCGAACTTGAGGTTGTTGTAGATCGACAGCGAGAAGACGTTCGGTCGCTGGAAGACCATGCCCACCTTGCGCCGCAGGGCGATCAGGTCGGTGTCCCGGTCGAGGATGTTCTGCCGGTCGATCAGGATCTGGCCCTGCATGGAGGATTGCTCGATGAGGTCGTTCATCCGGTTGAAACAGCGAAGGAGCGTGGACTTGCCGCACCCGGAAGGGCCGATAATCGCCGTGACGTTGCGAGCGGGAATCTCGATACTCACGTCCGTCAGCGCGCGGAACGGGCCGTAGTAGAGATTCAGATCGATCGTTTTGATTTTGGCTTCCGGCTGCATTTGGCAAATCGTAAATCGGCAATAGTAAATCGCAAATCGACTATCCGAATCTCCCGGTGATGTAGTCGTCTGTTCGCTTGTCCCTGGGTTTTGTGAAGAGTTCGTCGGTCGGGCCCAGCTCCACCAGCTCGCCCATCAGAAAGAAGGCGCACCGCTCGCTGACGCGGGATGCCTGCTTGGTGTTGTTCGTCACGAGGATCTGCGTGTAGTCGAGCTTCAACTGCTGCATGGCGTCCTCGACCTTGGCGGTGGAGATGGGGTCCAGGCCGGAACAGGGCTCGTCGTAGAGGATGACCTCGGGTCCGACCGCGAGGGTCCGGGCGATGCAGAGCCGCTGCTGCTGGCCGCCGGACAGACGCACCGCCGGCTGGTCCAGGCGGTCCTTGACCTCGTCCCAGAGATACGCCTTCTTCAGGGCCTCCTCCACGATCCACTCGACCTGCTCGCGGCTCGTGGTGCCGTGGACCTTCGGTCCATAGGCGACGTTTTCGAAGATCGTTACCGGCAGCACCTGCGGCAGCGCGAAGATGATCCCGATCTTCTTGCGGAGGATGTTGTCGCGGATTTCCTTGATGTCCCGACCGGCCAGGCGGATCTCGCCCGTCTGGGAGTAGCTCCGCACGAGGTAGTTCAGGCGGTTCAGTGCCCGCAGGAAGGTCGTCTTGCCACTGTTGGACGGCCCGATCACGCCGAGGATCTCGTTCTTGCGGACCTCGATGTTGATCCCCTTGAGGACCTGCAGCGCCCCGAAGTACGCGTTCAGATCGGTGGTTTGGATGGCCGGTTCGCTCACCATAACCTCTTTTTCCGGTAGTGGGCGCGGAGGAAGATGCTCACGAGGTTCATCAGGAACACCAGGGCCACCAGCACGAGCGCCGTCGCGAAGCTGACGGACAGGGGGATGTTGGGCACCTGGGTGGAGATGACATACAGATGATAGGGCAGCGCCATCACCTGGTCGAAGACCGAGTGGGGGAGTCGGGGCAGGTAGAAGGCTGCGACGGTGAAGAGGATCGGAGCGGTTTCGCCCGCCGCCCGACTCAGGCTCAGGACCGTCCCGGTCAGGATGCCCGGGATCGCATAGGGCAGGACGCAGTACCGCACGGTCTGCCACTTCGTGGCGCCCAGCGACAGGCTGATCTCGCGATACGTGTTGGGCACCGATTCCAGGGCCTCCTTCGATGCCGTGATGATGACCGGCAGGCTCATGATCGCCAACGTGAGCGAGCCGGCGAGGATCGACGTGCCCAGGCGCAGCAGCATGACGAACATCGTGAAGCCGAACAGGCCGTAGACGATTGACGGAATGCCCGAGAGGTTCACCACCGACAGCTTGATCATCCGCGTGAACAGGTTATCGTGGGCGTACTCGACGAGGTAGACTGCCGAGAGCACCCCGAGCGGCAGCGAGAAGAGCATCGTGCCGAGGACGAGCAGAATGGTGCCGACGATGGCGGGGAAGATGCCGCCGGCCTTCATCCCCTGGCGCGGAGCGGCGGTGAGGAACTCCCACGTGATGGTCCCGGCCCCGTTGACGACGATGTAGACGATCACCAGGAGAATGGGCACGACGATGGCCAGGGTCAGCAGGCCCAGGATCGAGAACGCAACACGCTGGCGGATCATGGCGGTGTTCATTTCCGGGCCCTTCTCAAGAACAGATCCGCGATGAAGTTGATCGTGAACGTGATGGCGAACAGGACCAGTCCGACCGCGAACAAGGCGAAGTAGTGTTCCGATCCGCCCACGGTCTCTCCCATCTCGCCCGCGATGGTGGCGGTCAGGGTCCGCAGGGGCTGGAGGATCGACTTGGGCATGACCGGCGCGTTGCCTGTGACCATGAGCACGACCATCGTCTCGCCGACGACCCTGCCGATTCCCAGCATGGTCGCGGCGACGATGCCCGAGGAAGCGGAGGGCAGGATCACCCGCCAGAGGGTCTGCCATCGGGTCGCGCCCAGGCCGTAGGCGGCCTCGCGATAGGACTTCGGCACGCCCACCAAGGCGTCTTCGGAGATGCTGATGATGGTCGGCAGCGCCATGAACGCCAGCAGCAGACTGCCCGTCAGGCCGCACATCCCGGTAGACAGGCCGAACCTGCTCCGCAGGAACGGGCCCAGCCAGATGATCCCGAGAAAGCCCAGCACCACGCTCGGAATCGCCGCCAGGATCTCGACGAGCGACTTGAGCACGTGCTTGAGCGGTTTCGGAGCCACCTCTGCGATGAACATCGCTGCGCCCACCCCCAGCGGGACGCAGATCACAATCGCCCAGAACGTGACGAAGACCGACCCGACCAGCAGGGGGAGCACACCGAACTTGGCGGGCTCCGAGATCGGCAGCCATTCGCTTCCGAACAGGACCTCCTTCACGGAATACTGACGAAACAGGGACAGCGAATCCCGCAGCAGGAACAGGAAGATCAGAAAGACGAAGGCGACGACCACCAGGCCGCTGAGCTTGATGCACCACTCGATGACGGGCTCGCCAATCCGTCGGCGCTGCGCGTCGGGCGCCGTGCGTTGTGTGTCGTGCGGAAGAGTGTCCTCAACGCATTCCGCACTCCGCGCCCCGCGCGACGGGTTCGGAGTTGTGCTACTGGTTTCGGGCAAGGGTCTCTCCTACAGGCACAAATCCCGTCGCCATGAATCTCGTCTGGCCCATTGGGCCCAGGGCGAAATTGACGAACAGCTTCGTGACGCCTGCCGGCTCGCCGTCCGTGTACAGGTACAGCGGCCGGGAGAGCGGATACGTCTTGTTCACCACGTTCTGGACCGTCGGCGGATAGAACTCGTCGGGCTTCTTCGCCACCAGGACCGCCTTCGTCCGGTCGGAAAGATATCCCATGCCCAGATAGCCGATGGCGCCCTCGTTGTTGGCCACCTCTTCGACAATCGCCTGTGAGCTGGTCAGCAGGAGCGTCTCTTTCGAGAACTCCTCGGTGCTGCCCTTCTTGTTGAGCTGGACGACCACCTCTTTGAAGTACATATGGGTCCCCGAACTGACCTCGCGAGAGAGCGTGACGATGTGCAGGTCCTTGCCGCCGAGCTGTCTCCAGTTCGTGGTCTTGCCGGTGAAGATGTCGTGCAGGTCCTCGATGGTCAGGCGGTCGATGGGGTTGTGGTGGTTCACGATGACCGCGACGCCGTCGTAGGCGACGACGATCTCCTTCGGATGGACGCCTCGCTTCTCGGCCATCTCGATCTCCTTGCCCTTCATCTCGCGGGAGGCGGTGGCGATCTCGGTGGTCTTGTTGATCAGCGACGCGATGCCGACGCCGGAGCCGCCTCCCGTGACGGCCACGAACACGTGCGGATAGTCCTTCATGAACTCCTCCGCGGTCTCCTGCATCGCGTTGACGATCGTGTCGGACCCCTTCGTCTGGACGAACCCCTGCGGCTCGTTCGGGTCGACGGCTTCTCCGCAGCCGGTCAGAACGGTCGCGCAAAACACCGAGAGCACGATAGTCGTCGTTCTCAACCCCATACGCCGCAGATTGTACTGATCCGCATTAGCCAGTGCAAATCCATCCGAAAATGCGTTTGATTCTTCAACCGCCCGAAGACCCCGTCGCACCGCGATCTTCACGAGCGTACATTCCTACAGGGCAATTGTTAAGATAGTATTAGTGTTGTGTTAGGATTGGATTAGGACCGGATTGGGACTATGCGGGTGTACGAGGGTGAAAGCGGCCGCACCTGCGTTCGTGTGCATCCCCGCTCCCGCAAGGAGTCCCCACGCTCAGAACCCAAGGGATTCAGTTTCCGTTCAAACTGGCGAACGGCCAGCAGACCAAGCCCGCCAACGCGGCGGGTATGGTCAGTGCCGCCCGCGGGACCAATGGCCAGACCCTGACAATGGCTGAAGTAACGTTCACCCCATCCGCCGGCGCGTGGAGCTTGGCGAAAACGAGATTCCTGACCACAACCGCCGATGTCAGCGGCAAGCTAATCGCAACCGAACCGATCAACGCCGGCAGCGGCATCGCCCTGACCGATGGTGAGAGCTATGATGTGACGATGGCCCTCGCCAGCGAACCATAAGGGACTTCATCTCTCGCCATGGGAGAAATCTTTCTGCTGCTCCTCTTGTGTCGCACTGGACCCATGCTACAATGTCGGCAGTGACTGGGAAGGAGCAGTACACGTTGCGGACACGTGAGCTCCACCTCGCCTCTGCGGGGACTCGAAAGGGAGTCTATATGGATGGGAATCTGATATCCTGTCCGTAACATAGGTCCGGCTGATTATCATTAGCCTCACAGGAGACGTTCATGGAGATACCGATATCCGAGACAGTAAGCCTCTTGTCACTGGGTTTGGACGAGGCATGGTTACAGGAGCAGATTTGGGATAATCCTTCATCCATTGGTCTTGGCGATTTGGAGGGGGTCACAAAGGAGCGGTCTATCAGTTCTGGCGGCCGCTTAGATATCCTGCTCAAGAATCCTGTTGATGATTCAATGTACGAAGTCGAAGTCATGCTGGGCGACACCGATCCCAGCCACATCATCAGAACCATCGAGTACTGGGATTTGATCAAGCGGAAATGGCCGCAACGCCAACATTTTGCTGTCCTGATTGCTGAGCGAATCACAAAGAGGTTTTTCAACGTCATCCAGATCCTGAGTGGCTCTGTTCCGCTCATCGCCATTCAGGTTAACGTGATCAAATCCCCCGCCGGACACTCGCTTCATTTCACGAAGATCCTTGATGTCTACGAAGAAGTGGATGATGAGGTCAGCCAAGATGGAGACAGTTTCGACGAGGTCTATTGGCGAAAGAAGTCAAATGAAACCTTGCTGGTAGCGCAACGTATAATATTTGAAGTGACACAGCCAATCTACGATAACCCCCGTTTCAACTACTGCAAATACTCAATCAACATCGTTTGCCGCAGCTACAATCAACTCCTTGTACGCACGCGCAGTGGCGGCAACGTATTGATTCAGTTTCGGTACGGTTCCAAACAAGAAGAGATCGCCCAATTGCTCGAAGCCCGATCGATTCAATACAATGACAAGTACAAGCAGTTCATCTTCTCGATGAGCGCACAGCGAGCCATGGAGGATACCGACTTGTTCGTGGAAATAGCCAGACTGAACAACCAATGGTGGGTTGGTTCGAGTAGCGATGAGTAATATGCACTGGAATGCGAACTCTGACATTTGATGCCAGCCAGGTGGCAGAGCCCCGGCTGATTGGACCGTTCTATGACAGCTCTTCCCATCGGATTCCGAGCTTTCGGGCGGCGTAGGCGAGCGGTTTGACGTGGTCGCCGTAGGCCATCATCCAGTGCGAGTCGCGAACCTCGTTGATGAGTTTTCGCCAGTCGCCCTGGATCTGAACGTCCTGCTGGGAGCGGCAGATTTCGTAGGCCGGGTTGCTGCGGACGATGCCGGTGAAGCCGAGCCAGCGGCCGGTGCTGTACTCGGGATCGATGAACGTCACCTGCTGGCCGGGCGGGAGGTCCACCTTGGGAGCGGCGCCGTATTCGGACTCGTAGTGCGTCATGATCCGAGCGGGCTCGTAGCGGACGCCGTCGAACCGTCGGGGCGAGCTGCAATGGGCACACGTCACGATCCCGTCGTGCGGGAAGGTCGAGTTGTGCATGAAGACGGGCAGGCCCGAGACGTGGCGCAACAGGATGCCGGCGGGGATGATGACGAAATCGGACTCGCAGAAGGCGATCAAACCTTCGTCGTCGAGCAGGCCGAGGGTCAGGCACGGCGTCGTCTGCGAGATGGGCATGATCGTGCTCATGCAGTTGCGGATCGTGAAGGCCGACGCGTCGTGCTCGCGCATCAGGTCCTTGAAGACGCCGTAGAGCATGAAGGCGTTGACGAGGAACTGGTTCGTCGTGGCCAGGGTCGTGCCGGGCAGGGCAAGGTAGGCTTCGGCCCACCGCCTGGCGGCGGCCATCCTGTCGCGGTCGGCCAGAGCCGCCTGGATGCGGGGCGTCACGGCTTCGTAGGACACGTCGATGATCTCGAACCGGTACTTCTCGCGGGCGACATCCGGCGCCTCGGGCGAGTACTTTCCCCAGGGACCGCCCAGCGCGACGATACGCGTGCCGACGAAGTTCTTCAGGCCGTACAGGGCGCGGAGACGCCAGAGCAACTCGTTGGAGTCGTCTACCACCACGTCCTCGACGTGGACAGGGCCGTGGTCGAGGCAGGAGGGATCGGAAAAAGCCGAATCGGGGCGAGAAGGTGAGAAGTTGAGAAGGTCAGAAGGTCGGACAGTCTTGCCTTCTTCCACGCTCACCTTCTCACCTTCTGACCCTCTTGCCTTCTGTTCTTTCAGGCCCGATTCGGCTTTTTCCGATCTTCGCCCGAATGCGGGTGCGCCCGTCTGGAGATAGCGGGTGCTCAGGGCCTCGAACCAGTAGTAGGCCGGGCCGGAGCTGCGTCGAGTGAAGATGATCGTGTCGCGATCCTTCTTCGGTGCGAAACAGGCTTTGAGCAGTTCGCCCGAGCCTGATGCGGCGTAGACGATGACCGCGTCGTATTCGTTTTCGTGGACCCTCGCGGCCTCCGCAGGCGACTTGACCACGGCAATCGGCAGCGCCTTCAGGGGGAAAGGAGCCTGTGCGCACAAGGTTGCCAGTTCCTCGGAGATCCGGCGTGCCTCGGTTGCGGCGGCCTCGTCGCTCTGGACGCTGCCCCAGGATTTCCACGAAGTGGCGGGTCTGGGTTCCGCGACGCGGTACATCAGAATGGGCTGGACTACGAGGGTCCGGCCTGTGCAGAGCATGGGCCGCTTCGGGTCCCAGCCTTGCGGATCGGTCGCTGCGGAGGAGGATGCGTTCAGGCCGAGCACGCCGGCGGCGAGGCCCGCGCCGGTCAGGCCGAGGAATTCTCTGCGGTTGAATGCAAGAGATTTCGTTGAAGAATATAGGCCCGGATTACCTTTTTTCATTCCGTCGTCAGCCATAGCTTTCTCCTGCAAGAATAGACAGGAGGATTATACCCTCGTCGCGGGCGGAACACAAATCTCGTGAAGCGTCAGAATTCCCTGTGCGTCACGCGTGCGACCTCTCACGTTTCGCGCACGACGCACTCCAGGATCTTCTGTCCCTGCTCGTCGCCTCCGAGAGCGGCCATCGCCGGCTCTGGCGCCTGGCGCAAAGACTCGCAGGTCGAGAGCAGATCGTCCACGGCGAGGTCCGCGATGGCGACGCCCAGTTGCTTGGCGGCCGATTCGATCCACGTGACCATCGCGATCACGACGGTGGGATCGAACTCATAGCCGGCGGAGTCCTTCAGCATGGCGAGCGTCTCGCCGATCGGGCGCGAGGTGTGGTAGGCCCGGTTCGAGGTCAGGGCATCGAAGGTGTCGGCGACCGCGATGATGCGGGCGCCCAGCGGAATGGCGGTCCGGGCCAGCCCGTCGGGATAGCCCTGCCCGTTCCATTTCTCGTGATGGTGGCGGACGATGGAGGTCTCGGTCTCCAGGAAGCTCATTCTTTCGAGGATGCGCACCGCGACCAACGGATGCTGCTCGACGAGCCAGCGTTCGTGGCCGGTGAGGTGATCGGGTTTGAACAGGACCGCATCGGGCACGCCGATCTTGCCGATGTCGTGGATCATCGCGGATCGTTGGATCAGGTCCACGTACTTGGGTCCCAGTTCCATCGTCCGTGCGATCTCGACGGAGTAGGCCGTGACGTTCTCCGAATGCTTGCGGGCATAGGCGTCCTTGGCTTCGAGGGCCTGGACGAGGCTCCAGATGCTCTCCATGAACACCCTCTCCGCCTTCTCCGACAGGCCCATGATTCTCCTTTGGAGCCTCTTGACCCGCTCGATCTCGATGTCACTGGCGTTGAGGAGGCGGGCCATCTCCTCGTTCCATAGCTTGACGCAGTTACGTCCGGCGTTTTTGGCTTCGTAGAGGGCGACGTCGGCCCGGCGCATCACGTCGTCGGGAGATTCGTCTGCTTCGAGGAGGCACTCGGCGATCCCGCAACTGATGGACAGACCCATTCCCTGGTCGAAACGGATCTCGCGCACTCGGGTCCGGACGCGCTCCAGCAGGACGGTGGCCTCCGCGGCCTTCGTCTCGGGCAGCAGCAGGACGAACTCGTCTCCGCCGTAGCGGGTCAGGACGTCGGGTCCTCGCTTCTCCCGCTTGACGCATTCGGCCAGCTTGCGGATCGCGTCATCGCCCGTGACGTGTCCGAGGGCGTCATTGATCATCTTGAAGTGATCCAGATCGAGGATCGCCACGGAGAACGATCGCTTGTATCGCTTGGCCCGGTCGCATTCTTCGAGCAGCTTCTCTTCCAGCAGTTTCCTCGAACCGACCCCGGTCAGCGCATCGGTCAGGGAGGTGAGTCTCGCCTGCTGGTATCGGGTGGCGTTGGTCAGGTGGGCGACGAGGATCTCGCGGGTCAGCCCGGCCTTGTACTGGGTCAGCTCCTCATTCGAGAGGCTCGACTCGGGCAGGCCGCACATGCACAGGTAACCGGAAAGACGCTTCTCCTTGCCGGTGGCCGCCTCGGGCAGGCCTACGATGTCCAGAGGCAGGACCATGCGCGGGGCCTTGCCCCCGCACTTGCTGCACTCGAGAGGGATTTCCGCATGGCAGTAGGTGGGCGAGGACTGGCGAGTCTCGACGTCCTGCGGTCCCATGAGGTGCCCGCCGACGCAGGGGCAGCGGTTGGAGCTGATCAATTCGGGCTCCCGGCTGCGATCGCCCGCCGGATACAGGCACAAAACCGAATTGCGGGCCTCGAAGAGCTTCGGCGCCTCCGCGGCAACGATCTCCGCGGCCTCGTTCAGGTCGATGCTCTTGAGACATTTCGAGAGCATGGCCACCTCTTCGGCGGCCGTCCGGTCTTCGACAAGCTGTTGGGAGATGATGTCCCGGGCCGAGAGGATGCCGACGACTCTGCCGCCATTGACGAGGGGCAGGTGGCGGATCCGATTGTCCATCATGATTCGCCTGGCTTCGCTGGTGGTTATCCCCGGGGAGCACGAGACAACCTGGGCGGTCATGATCTGGCTGACGAGGATCTGGGCTCCGGAGTCGGGTCGCACGGCCACGTGGCGGGCGATGTCCCGCTCAGTGACGAGTCCGACGAAGCGACCCTGGTCGTCGTTGACGATCAGGCAACCCACGTTGTGAGAGAGCATCTTGGCCGCGGCGTCCTTGATGCTGTCGCTGCTGCAAATCGTGATGACTCTGGCCTGGTTGGGCGAGGCATCCGGCAAGTTGGGGCGCGCTGGCTCAGACATCGATCAATCCCCTTCCACTTCGTATGTTCTGCTATCCGTAGTTTGCGATCGTTCAGGGTATTTGTATCGACGCGCCAACCCCCCGGCTTTAGGTGGGAGTTCAACACGAGAATATGGTATAATCTGGGGACAGAGCGAGCCAAGATGGCGGCGGGTGCGTAGTATGAGAACAGATGCCACGGGTTCCTGGTGGTTCCTGCAAAGCCAGTGAAGACCGAGGGTTATGGCCGCTGGAGGGGTGGTTGGGACGGTTGTAACGCCTGTGCGGCCGGACGTGCGGAAAATCGCACGAGGTGATGGAAAAATGCGTTACGAAATGCCCCGGATGCGGCACCTATTTGCACAATGATGACCATGGATCAGACAACCCAGTCCGCTGTGGACAGACAAGTGAACGAGATCGAGCTGATAGAACGGGCTCAACGGGGAGATCGGCAGAGCCTCAACAACCTCGCTCAGGTCGCCAGGGAGCGGCTCAGGACCTATGTCTATCGCCTTACTCAGAAGGACGATCTGGCGCAGGAAATTGTTCAGGAGAGCCTCTTAGAGATGTGCAAGATACTTGGCAAGCTGCAGAAGACGGACCGGTTTTGGCCGTGGCTCTACGGGATCGCGACCAACAAGCTGCACCGGCACTATCGGACGGAGAAGGCTATGAAACACGCAGCGGCTTCGGAGGAGCGACGTCGGGGCACCGTGCAGGAACGTGAGGAAGGATTCGAAGGGCTCGTCGGCGACGAGCTCAAGAGCATTGTCGCCGGCGCCATGCAGAAGCTGCGGACCCGCCATAAGGCGGTCTTGGTCATGCGTTGTTACGACGGCATGGCCTACAGCGAAATCGCCGAATCGATGGGTTGCAGCGAGTTCAGCACACGGATGCTCTTCGTCCGGGCCAAGAAGGCACTCCAGAAGGAACTCCTAAGTCACGGATTCAGCAGGGGATCGCTCCTGGCGGCCTTGATCGTGTTCGGCAAGATGACTGCGCCGAGCAAAGCGGCCGCGGCCCAGCTCACCGTCCCGGCGGCAGTCCTGAAGGCGGGCCTGGCGGCCAGTGTCGCGGGTCTGGCCAGCAGCACCACGGGGATTGTGACCGTCGCGGCAGTCGGCGCGCTGACCGTCGGGACGGTTGTGACCACTTCCGGACCCGCCAGGCAGGTCGGCTTCGGCGACCGTCCGCTGGTCCCGGGCAACCGGATCGTCAGCCCTTATGCGACCGCCACGAGTGCCCATGAACAGTACTGGTACTACTTCCCGGAAGGCCCGGACGGCTCGCTGATCCTGCGAGCCCAGTCCCGCAACGGCGCATCCACCGTGCTCCAAAATGGGGAAGCCAATTATGCCTACCAGGGCAATACGGTTACGATCAATAACCACCGCATGCTGCTCGACGACCTGAGCGTGTTCAAGCTCCCGACGGACAGCCCGACGATGCGAGGCTTCCTCGCGCAGGTGGAGGGAATCCGCAACGATATCCAGCCTGTGTCCGCCAAGAAAGGGCGCGGCCTGCTGGCGGTGGTCGAGCGGAAGACCGACGACGCGGCTGTCGATACGCCGTGGACGATCTCCAGCTCCAATGTCCTCGACACCGATTACTTCCAGAGCGACTGGCCGACGGATGCGCGGATCGTGGACAATCGCGACGCGATGCACCGGCGCGGCTGGACGTACTTCCGTATTCAAGGCACGGTTGGCGGACGAAAGGTCGCCGGCGCCGGGAGGGTCCCGTTCGTCTACGCAGTGAGCAAAGAGCATCGTCCCTGGTTGCGTCTGACCGTCGGCGATCTTGTCGTCGTCGATAGCGGCTCCGCGGCCACGCTTCAGAACGCTCAAGGCGAGTCCTCGTTCAAGTACCGCCAGGGCAGCTTCTTTCGCGGTTTGTCGCGTCCCTGGATGGGTCTGCACGCGGTCGATACGGTCCGTCGGGATGCGGCTGCCCAGCGGGCCCGGTTCGAGACTCAACTGACGGCCGATGGTCGCCAGGCACAGGTCACCGTGACTTCGGACAAGACAGAGCTTGTGTATACCATCGATATCGAGGCGGACCTCGTCCGCCGGATCGATTTCATCGTGGCGGACGTCCCCGCCGGTTCGCTCGAATTCGAGTACCTTTCGGATGTGAACGTCAGCCGCAGCGAGTTTGCCGTCCCGTCGTCCCGACCGCTGCAAGCGACATTCCGTGAGGATCCGGGCATCCTCTGGCTCGTCGCCCTGGCGAACGGGACTCTGGGAGGCCAATAACTGAGCCGACCATCCGGCCAAGTGAGCAGAGGGTGGTTGTGGGTACGGATGAAGTATGCCCGCACAGAGGGGTGTGGCGGGAGGGTCAGGGTGGTCTGTGCAGCAAACATAACGAATGAAAACGCTTCGCCGAGGATTGGCTGTGTTCGTGGGATCGCGAACACGTCCGTGAGGTTGTCGTATCTTCGTCCGACCGAACCGGAGGAATGGGCCGACAGGGAGGAGGCCATCGCAGAGTTGTCGGACGCTCTGCCCGCTAACGACAGGGAGGTCGTCATACGTCCGATAGGAAGGTCGGTTGGGACGGAGATACCAAGAAAGAAGGCCCCGGGGCTGTCCTGTTGTCCTCGGGTCGGCCCACACGAAGCGTCGCGTGGGCGGTCCCGAGCCCCGGGGCCTTTATCGGATTGCGGGAACTCTGCCCTGCGATTCTGCTCTAACAAGCTTATTGGCAACTGAATAGTTGCTGGTTGTTTTGCGGCGGGTTTTTAGGTGGGCTCGTCCCACCTAAGAACCCAGTTTGACAGTGGTGTCCATGAGTGATGTGACGACAATCAGATTGGTGCGAGTTGTTCTGCTGGCCCTGGTGCTGGCGTCGCCGGCCGGGGCGGATTGGCCGTTCAGTTATTCGGATGACTTTTCTTCGGACAAGGTGGAGTCCGGCGCCTATCTGCATTCCCCGTTCTGGACTCTCGACACGACTCCCCTGGCGGAACCCTATCTGCAGTACTACGAACCGGGTGCGGACCGGGAGTTGCTGTTCATGGAGCACGGGGACCAGCCGGCCCGGCTGGCCTATTGTCTGCCCCCGGCGACCTCGTCCACCCATGGGATCGTCACAGGCACCTTTACTGTGGATGTCTCCTTCCCCTGCAGTGCGACCGTGTCTCAGTATCCGACCGGCGGGGAACTGTCCTGCTCGACCTCGCCCGACGGGGTGACCTGGTCCGGCCCGATGTATTTGTGGGCTGGACGCAACACCATCCCCATCTCCTCGAATATGGGCAGGTGCTACGTCCTGCTCAGCGGCGGCCGGGCTACGATCGACAACATCCAGGTCTCCCTCTCGCAGTCCTCCGCGACGATCCGTGTCCCCCAGAACCACAGCACGATTCAGCAGGCCATCAATGCCGCGCACTCGGGCGACGTCATTGAGGTGGCCGCCGGGACCTACTCGGGAGCGGGAAACTCGGACATCGATTTCCAGGGCAAGCGAATCACCGTCCGCAGCGCCAGCGGCGCCGCGGCCACGATCATCGACTGCGGCTCTCCCACGTCCACGGGACGACGGGGATTCTACTTCCACCAGGGCGAGACCGCGGATTCCATCCTCTCCGGCTTCACCATTCGAGGCGGGCGGATCTACGGCACGGACATCCCCGCCAATCCCCTCCAATGGACACAGAGCGCCTTGCACCCCATCGGCGGCGGCATCTACTGTGAGTTCAGCAGTCCGACCATCGCCGGCTGCATCATCGAGAACTGCGGCGCCGAACTGGGCGGCGGCATCGGCTGTGTCGGCGGCGACCCGACGATCATCAACTGCACGATCCGGGACTGTCTCGCAGGCGGGCTCGGCTCGTCCAACACGGGCGGCCGGGGCGCCGGAATCGCCCTGGTCGGCGAATCGAACACCACGATCACCAATTCCGTGATCCGGGGCAACACCAACGCCTACTCCAGCAGTTGGGGCGCCGGTCTTTACGTCCTGCACAGTTCCGCAGTCGTCTCCGGCTGCACCTTCTCCGACAACCTCGCGCCCGGCGCGCTGCGAGGCGGCGGCGCCTACTGCGGCGGCCAGGGCTGCGATGTCATGTTTCGCAACTGCGTCTTTTCTGCCAACCAGGCGGATGCCGGCGCCGGAATCCTCGTCGAAGGCGCCACCACGGCGCTGCCCTCGGCGACCATGTCGAGCTGGCAATGTGCCGTCGCCATCGTTAACTGTACGATTGCCCGGAACAGGCTGACCTATGCCTTGGGCAGTTCCGCCGCCGGCGGCGTCAACTCCAGCGGCGTCAACATCACGATTTCCAACAGCATCATCTGGGGCAACGAGGGGACTGCCGTGACGATTGCCAATGCTTCGTCCACGTATCCGGTGACCTATTCGGACATCCAGGGCGGCTACCCCGGCACGGGCAACATGAACTCCGATCCGCTCTTTGCCGCCGCGTCGAGCTCGGACTATCACCTCAAATCGACCGGCGGACGCTATAATCCGGCTTCGGACACCTGGGTCAGCGACAGCACGTGCAGTCCTTGCCTCGATGCTGGCGATCCTTGGGATTCGGTCGAGTACGAGCCGCCGCTGAACGGCGACCGGGTCAACATGGGCGCCTACGGCGGAACCGCCGAGGCCAGCAAGAGCCCCAAACGCACGGTCTACCACGTCAGCAAGAGCGGTCGCGACACGAACACCGGCGTGAGCCAGTCCCGCGCCTTCGCTACCATCGCGAGGGCAATCCAGGTCGCAGTCGATGGCGATGCGATCCTCGTCTGGCCGGGGCGGTACGAAGAGAGACTCTCGTTCGCAGGCAAGGCCATCACCGTGCAGAGCGCGGCCGATGCAGCCGTGATCGTGGCGCCCGATTACGCGTTCACGTTCTCCAAGGCCGAGGACGCCGGCAGCGTCTTGGCCAACTTCGTCATCACGGGCTGCGCCACCGCCGGCATCATCTGTGACGGCGCTTGTCCCACTCTGAGGAACCTGACGATCGTGGACAATCAGTTCGGCATCGTCGCGTATCATGGCGCCAAGCCCAACATCGTCAACTGCATCGTGTGGGGCAATGAAGACGGACAACTGTTCGATTGCAGCGCGACCTACAGTTGCATCGAAGGCGTCACGGCGGGCAAGAAGACCGGCGTCATCAACAACGATCCGCTGTTCGCGAACGCCGCCGGCGGAGACTACCATCTGCGTTCGCCGTACGGGCGCTATGTATCGAGCAGCGGCGCCTGGGTGACCGACGGCGTGATGAGTCCCTGCATCGATGCGGGCGACCCGTTCGACTCCTTCCGCAATGAACGGGTGCCGAATGGCAATCGGATCAATATGGGCGCTTACGGCGGGACCCCTTACGCAAGCCTCAGCAGCGGGCCCGTTTGTCCGTAGATCACGCCTTGCGACCCAGGGCATGGATCGCGAGGATCCCAGTAGACCGGCCCTCGCGCCGGGGGGGGGAAGGGAGAGCAGACGTGCAGCGGCCTTGCTTCTCGAACCGATCCGGCTGCTCTCCCCTGTTTGTGGATTTTCAACGGAATCCACCGCTCTGGACAGGTCAGTGGCTCTTTGATACGCAATCGCTGGTGGCGGCAGTGCCGTAACCCACCATTCGTGGTGTTTTGGGGGGCTTGACCGATATGTATGCACAATACCGGTCCGACGAACGTATTCTTGTTGCAATCGGATTGGCACAGTCATATAATAGTTGGTTAGCCGGTCAGGAGGCCCCTGAAACGTGCTATTTGGCGTGGGGCTTCCGATTCGGTGAGCCAGAAAAGGCTTTTGGGATCGGAGGATTCAGCTATCCGCACGAGATGCCAAACCATCTCGATCGGGGCACGTGGGGTGAAGAGCTGCGGTGGTGCGGACCGACGCGACGCGAGCTCGCGGAGGGCGTTTACACTCATCGAGCTGCTCGTCGTTATCGCCATCATCACCCTGTTGCTCGCCATCCTCGTTCCGGGACTGAACATGGTCCGGCGCCAGGCGACGGGAATGCTGGGAATGAGGAACCAGCGGGAGATCGCCTCCGGCGTCACCCTCTTTGCCTCCGAAAACGACGACCGCTATCCCGACTCCGTCGCGACGATCGGGTATGACAGTGAGTGGAGCTGGTACGATCCGACCGCCATCACGGGCAAACGCAAGCGAGCTCCCCAGCTCCATCGTGCCATGAGCGCCTACCTTCGCGACTACATCCCAGACGGCAAGACCATGTACTGTCCCGGCGCGCCGCGACCCTACACGTACGCACAGGCGTCGTGGGAGGCCGGCGACGAATGGGACAACCCGGACACGCCGGTGACCTACGACCCGGTCGACGGCACCTTCTGCTTCTATTGGAACTACGTCGGGTATCTGGGCGAGCCGCGGAGGCTGTTCCGAGGCCCCAGCGGTCCCGCCGCAGGCGGCAGGCAGAGCCAGTTGCTGGTCACCGACTATTTTGGCTACGGGCCCTGGCAAACGCCTGGAGCTTTCGCGAGCTGCGAGAAGCTGGCCGGCGGCGGTGTCGTCCAGGAAACCTGGCTGGCGGCCTCCCTGTGGACGGCCGAGGGCGATCCCAATGAAGCCATGCCGGATGTGAAGCTGCGAGCCGCCTATGTCGACGGGCACGTATCGACCTACACGCCCGAACAAACGGTTCCGCTGCGGGTCTCCCTGACTTCCGAGGGTGTCCCTCCCTATCCCGACGGCACAGGCAGTCGCGGCATCTTCTACATCCCCGAAGACGCTGTCAACTGACGAGCGAGACCGGTCCGTCGCACGCCAACCCACGTAGTCCTCATGCCACACGCTCTTGCTCCATGCCTGGAAAAACGTTGGCGGCCGAAGTCGGGCGAGCCTACAATGGGCTCCCGAAGACTCTTGCGCCGGATGGGTCATTCTGAACTCGGCGCAGGAGGATGGAAGATCGGCCTCGCGAGGACGGACGGGTCGGCGCAGCGTGGATATTGATTACGGAGCCTCGATGGTGCGAACAATCAGACCGGTCGTCGTCGCGGTGGGTATTGCGATCTGCCTGTTCCTGGCGGTTTCCGGCTGCCAGAGGGAAGGGGCGACCGCGCCGGCGGTGAACGTCGAACCGTCGGAGGCACGGGAAGCCTCGCCCGAGCCGAATGACGCGGGATTGCCGGTCCATCTTGTGCTGATGTGCGAGCCGGGAGACGTTGTCACGTACAAGGTGACCACCGAGATCCGGAAGAGCGTCGAATGGATGGGGCCGCAGGAGAGCCGCCCGGCCGGATACGCCGACGGCCGCTCGGGCAACCACATCGAGATCACATTCGAGCAGAAGGTCAAGGAGGTCCGCGCCAACGGCAACGCGGTGCTGGAGATCACGATCCAGGCCCTCAAGTACGTCGGGCAGATCCAGAGCAAGGTCGTCTTCGAATTCGACAGCGGCAATTCCCAGGACCAGGACAACGGTCTGGCGGCACTGATCGGGGCTCGTTACAGCGTGGAGATGTCCCCGCGAGGAGAGGTGCTCGCGCTGCTCGACATGGAATCGGTCCGACAGGCGGTGCAGACGGGCCCGCCGGCCCAGGACGTGGCGGCCAGACTGTTCTCCGAGGAGGTGGTCCGGGACCGGCACGAGGTCCCGCCGCTGATGGCCTTGGAGGATGGCACAGCGCGTCCGGGAGAGAGCTGGAGCAACCTGAAATCCTTTGCGTTCGGCGCCATGGGCGTGAAGAGCTTCGAGCGGGTCTATACGCTCCAGCCGTTCGACGAGGGGGCCCGCCGGGTCGCTCGCGTGGCGATGAAGGCGATCCCCTCGGCCGCGATGGCCGAGGAACTGCACAAGCGCCGTGCGGCCAATCTGCCTCCGGGGCTGTTTGACAATGCGGAGGACTACCAGGGCCGTCTCGATCTGGACCTCGACCGCGGGAGGATTCGCGAGTATGGCGAAGAAATGTGGACCGAGTGGGTCGTCGTCGATCCCGCCGCGGCGCAGGGCGTCGCCCAGCCGGCGGCCCTGAAAATGGGCGTCCGACAACTCCACCGGCTGGAACTGGTCGCATCGCCATGAGGTCTGGGGATCGGAAGGATCGTTCGATTGAAAGGGAATGTGTGAAGACAGGATGGATGCTCATGGCTGCAGCGGCGGTGCTGCTTGTGGGATGCAAGACGACCCCCAGGACGGCCGGCGAGGCCGCCGGGGAAGAAATCCAGGTCTCGGACAAGGGCCGGGTGTTCCTGACGATCGACTTCGAGCCGGGGCAAACGCTGCGGTACCGGTTCAGCTCCCGACGGGAGATCACGCTGGATTGGGACCCCAACGCGCCGGAGACGGCAAGCCGCGTGCAGAAGCATACCGAGCAGATGGAGATGGTCGTCGCTTATACGCCGGTCGAGGTGGACCCCTATGGGGTCAGCACGGTCCGTGCGACGGTCGAGTCGGTTCAGGCCGTTCGAGGCGGCGGGCCCACCGGACGGGCGACCGGGACCGACGCGGTCGTGAGTGCACAGGGCCAGAGCTATACGATCACGGTCGATTCTCGCGGGCGGATCGTCGACGCCAACGAACTGCGGGCCCTGATCGGTCAGATGGGGGCCAAAGCGTTCCAGGGCGACGGCTCGCGAGGGCGGACGAAGAACCCGGACATGATCGGGGACTTCATCGCCGGCACGTGGTTCCTGTGGGACGCGGTGGCGACGATTCCTCTGCCGGCCGAGGGATTGATCATCGGGCACAAGTGGCCCTCTCAGCTTCCGGCGTCCACGCCGATGGTGATGCGCCAGGCGAGGGACGTGACGTACCGGTTCAACGGCTTTCGATCCGGCCCTCGCGGCTCGGTGGCGGTGATCGAGAGCACGTACAAGCCGGCGGATTCGGCGCCTGCGGATTGGCCGGTGCCGTACTCCGGGCGGTTCCGGATGAGCGGGACGTTCGGCTTCCTCGGTCCGTACGAGGTCCTGGGCCTGGACGGGACCGGCGAGGATTTGTTCCATGTCAAAGCGGGCCGGCTCGAGCGACGGTCGCACCGGTACAGGATGGAGGTGAAGGCCTCGCTGCCGCCCCTGGGAATCAAGGCGCATCCGCACTTGACGATCGAGCAGACCCTGGCGGTGGAATTGCTGGACCCGGAGACGGGAAATTCGAGTAGCGAAACTCGAAATCCGAAACAAATCCAAAACCCGAAGCAGGAATGACCGAAACGCTCGCGCGGAGCATTGTTTCGGATTTCGGAATTCGAGTTTCGTGCTTTCTTCCATTGGGAGGTAGTGACATCTTGGAACGAAATCGTCTGTGGGCGCCGTGGCGGATTCCCTATATCCGCGACATCGGAAAGAGCGACGGGTGTTTCCTCTGCCACAACCTGGCGCATCCGGAGCAGGACGCGGAGAACCTGGTTCTGTGGCGGACCGGGCGGAGCCTCGTGGTCCTGAATCGGTTCCCGTACAACAACGGGCATCTGCTCATCGCGCCGGCCCGGCACATCGCGACGCTGGAGGAAACCTCGGAGGAGGAGATGCTTGAGGTGTTCAAGCTGATTCGGGAATCGCAGCGGGCGCTGTCGCTGACGGTCAAGCCGCACGGCTTCAACGTCGGGATGAACTTCAGCCGCTGTGCGGGAGCGGGTCTGCCCGGCCACCTGCACATCCACGTCGTGCCCCGCTGGGACGGCGACACGAACTTCATGGGCGTGTGCAGCGATACGCGGGTGATCAGCCAGTCGCTGATCGATCTGCTGGAGGAACTCAAGCAGGCCAGTGTCGAGCACCGTTTGCCTGGCCTGTAGGGTGCATTTCATGGTCGATGATCTTCGTTCTTTCGCTGTGACCGAGGTGGTGAGCAAGGGGCGGGCCTTCGCCGAGCCGGCTCATCCGTATCGCTCGGACTTCGAGCGGGATCGGGACCGGGTCATCCACAGTTCGGCCTTCCGGCGTCTCGAGGGCAAGACGCAGGTCTTTACGCCGGGCCTGGATGACTACTATCGGTCCCGACTGACGCACAGCATCGAGGTCGCGCAGATCGGTCGGACGCTCGCGAGGACGCTGGGACTCAACGATACCCTCACCGAGGCGATCTGCCTGGCGCATGATTTGGGCCATTCGCCCTTCGGCCACGCCGGAGAGTCGGCGTTGAACTCGCTGATGGCCGGTCACGGCGGGTTCGAGCACAACGCCCAGTCGCTGCGGATCGTCGATCTGCTGGAGCATCCGTATCCGCAGTTCATGGGCCTGAACCTGATGTACGAGACGCGCTTGGGCTTGGCGATGCACAAGAGCCGGTACGACCTGTCGGAAGGGGGCGGCTTTCCCGAACTCAACTGCACGCTGGAAGGGCAGGCCGCGGACCTGGCCGACCGCATCGCGTACAACTGTCACGACCTCGAGGATGGCATGCGGGCCCGCCTGCTCGATCCCGATTCAATGCGGGACATCGAGATCTTCGCAGAGGCCGAACACCGCGTTCAGGCAAGGCAGATCGACGACTGGACGATCCGCCGGACCCGCACCGCCAAGGCGATCATCGACGCCCTCGTCGGCGACTGCATCGAGACCAGTCGTGCGAACCTCGCGGCGGCGGGGATTCGGACTGTCGCGGAGGTGTGTGCCAGAGCGGAGAACCTGATCTCGCTGTCGGCCGAGAGCGACCGCAAGCTCCGCGTGCTGGAGGATTTCCTGCTCCGCTGTTTCTACCATCACGAGTCGCTCGTCGAGACCTCGCGGAAGGTGCAGGGTTGGCTGGGCGAGTTGTTCGAGCGGTTGTGCCGCAGGCCGGAAGAGATGCCCGGCTACTTCCGACGGTTCATCCCGCAGCACGGCCTGGAGCGGGCGGTCTGCGACTACATCGCCGGCATGACCGACCGCTATTGCCTGAAGCTGCTGGAGGACCCTGATGCCTGAGGCAACACGCAGACTGAGATCATATGGAGGAAACGCGAGATGTGTGACAGGGGACTGCGCATTGGCATTATTGGCTTGACTGTCTTGGCCCTGACGTCCCAGGCGAGTCGGGGACAGAATCGTTTCGAGACACAACTCAAGACGGTGACGGTCGTCGATGCCAACGGCGCCCCGGTGCCTGATGCGCGTGTCTATACAGGCGAATGCCTGGCGTGGAATAACCGGGCACAAACGGTTCGTCTGACGGAACAGTTGCCGTGGCAACGCACGGACGCCAACGGGGTCTTCTCTTTCGAGTTCATCAGGCAGGGAGCGGGCCGTCCGTACTTCGTTACGGACGCGTCGTTCGAGCGGATGGGATGCCTCCATATCGCGAGGAAGGACCCGGCTGAGACCTATACGGTGCAGCTCGAGAAACTCGCTCGAATCAAAGGCGTCATCCGGAGCGCGGATGTCGCGTTTTCCCGTGTGCACGTATCGGTCCCTTACCGTCGGGAACGTGACCTGTTCCCCCTGTTGTCCTCGGACTGCCATCTCGATGCACCCGTGCATGAGATGATGTTGGATCTTCTGTGTCCGGCTGGATGCGATCTATATCTGCACATCGAATCGGACGAACCTGCCTTTGAGAGGTATCAGAAGCGTCAGGAGATTGCCGCCTTGAAACCGGGCCAGGTAGTCGATCTCGGTTCGATCGAGCTTCGTCGTACGAGCGGGTTCGGCGTGTTTGGCAAACCGGCGCCGGAGCTTCAGGTGGCCGAATGGGTCAAGGGCAAACCGGCGACTCTCGCTGAACTGAAAGGAAAAGTCGTACTGCTCGAATTCTGGGGTCTCTGGTGCGCCCCGTGTCGCAGGGCATTGCCCCAGTTGGCCGAGTTGCACACGAAATACGCGAAGGATGGCCTGGTCATCATCGCGGTTCACGATTCCTCGCAGACCGGAGCGTCTCTGTTAGACAAGAGCCGCGACCTGCTCGATCTCTCGCAGATTCCATTCAGAATCGCGGTGGATTCCCCGAGGGAAGGCAGCATGATTTCCGACGAAACGCGAGGCACGGGACGGACCATTGATGCCTATGACATCACTGCGTTCCCCACCGGTCTGATTATCAGCAAGGATGGGCAGATTGATGACCAACCCATGACGGAGGAGCGCCTCTACCATCTCCTCTACGGGCGGCCCATGCCGCAATCGACTGCCCTCTCACGGTTCCTGACGGCCAATCGCCGACTGTGTATCACAGTTGGCATCGCGACTGCACTGATTCTGATCCTCGGGCTTGTCCTGGTTGCGTTGTGGCTTCGCCGTTCGAAGATCATCGTCCGCGAGCCTTGATATGGGTCTTGAGATGCGATTGACCCCGTTTCCCTTTGACCTTGTCCTGTGATTGCGGTAGTGTCTGGGGCCTATGGACTGGAAACGCTGGATTGCCACAAGTCTGGGTCTGGGCTGGATGCCGGTGGCGCCGGGGAGCTGGGGCTCCCTTCCGCCTGCGGTTGTGTTCGCCCTGTTGACGTACTGCGGCGCCCCGGAGGCAGCGACGACCGCGGTCATGGCTGCTATGGTGGCGATCGGGTGCGTTGCGTGCGTGCTCTGTGCGCCGGCCTCCATCGCCGCCACCGGCAGGGTGGACCCGGGCGAGGTCGTCGCGGACGAGTTCGCAGGGCAAGCCGTAGCATTTCTGGGCGTGCCCCTGGTGGCGACGCGGAGTCTGGTCGGCTGGGAGGGTCTCGTCATCGCGGCGTGCGGATTCCTTGCCTTCCGTGTGATCGACATTTCCAAACCTGGTCCAATCAAGAAGCTCGAACGGTTTCCCGCGGGCTGGGGCATTCTGGCGGACGACCTCGCTGCCGGCGCGGTTGCTGCGGTCATAACGTGTATTGCGACGGCGATTGTGGTCCGGGGGTAGCTGAGCCTGCATGATTGAATGGATTGCGGTCATCGTGCTGGGATTGATCGAGGGAATCACCGAATTCCTCCCGGTCTCGTCCACCGGGCACCTGCTGCTGGCGGAGTGCGCGTTCAAGGAGTGGCTCGGGCTGCCGCACCGGTCGGACCTGTTCAACACGGTGATCCAATGCGGCGCGGTCCTGGCGGTGGTCGTGTTGTTTACTCATCGCGTCAAGCAGATGCTCTTCGAGTGGCGAAACCCCGCGGTCCGGCGGTTCCTGTTCAAGCTCGCGGCGGCGTTCCTCATTACCGGCGTCGGCGGCGTCATCCTCAAGAAGAAGGGCCTGGAACTCCCCGAGACGGCCGGACCCGTCGCCTGGGCGACCCTGATCGGCGGGTTCGTGATCTTCGCCGTCGAGCGATGGGTGAAGGGCCGGACCCCGCAGGAGGAGATGAGCTGGGTCTCGGCGATCGTGGTCGGACTGGCCCAACTGCTCGCGGCGGCCTTCCCCGGCGCCTCCCGGTCCGGGGCGACGATCCTCGCAGCCATGGCCGCAGGCACCTCTCGCAAGTCCGCGACGGAGTTCTCCTTTCTCCTGGGCATCCCGACCCTGCTGTCGGCCGGGGTCTTTCAGATCGTCGATGCCTGGCAGAATGCCCAGGCTCAGGGCGTCGAGATGACCGAGAACTGGGGGCAACTGGCCGTCGCGGGCATCGTTGCGGCCGTTACCGCCTTTGTCGTGGTCCGATGGCTCCTGCGATTCGTGCAGAGCCACACGTTCGTCGGCTTCGGGTGGTATCGCATCGGCCTGGGCTTGCTGATCCTCGTCGTCCTGCGATGATCGACGGGATTGCCCATCCGACGGCGGGGGCGGTCAGGCCGTCTGGCAGGCCGGAAGCTGGGAAATCGCGGCGAGTGTGCGAAATAGTGCGCACAATCGCAGACGCCGGCCGAAAAAACATTTGGGAAACCGACGCAGGTGCTATAATGAATGTGAATCGAGCCGGTGCAGGCCGCAGGTTTGGGCGCAGGACGGCTCGATGGAATGCTGAAGGAATTCTGTGGAGGGTTCTGCCCCCATGGCGACGAATAGTTTCGGCTCTCTGTGTGACGATTTCTATATCGACATGTACGTGAATACGGAGTTGGACCTGCCTACGGAACGGGATACGATCCTGACCTTCTTCGACCGAATCCAGCGTCAGTATCCGACGATGGGCCGCTTTTCCCGCAGGGACAACGGGGAGTACTGCCTGGAGGAGGACCCGGTTTCGGGGCAATACCGCTGGGTCAGCCTGGAGGTCGATCGCGTCGGCTCCGGCGCGGTGGATCCTGCGAGCATCGAGGCCGTCGGCGAGCAGAACAAGCTGATCCTGGACCTGATGCCGTACATGTTGGGGGTTACCCCGCTGGATATCGATTCCCTCGATGTGACGTTCGCGATGGATTTCGATTGCGCCGGCAATCATGACGAAGTGATCGCCGACGCGCTATTTGGGTCGAGCGCTTTTGGCTGGCTCCTGGACGGGTCGCAGGCCCGGCCGATCGTCTTCTCGCCGGCCATGGTGATTTCACTGGGCGACGACGACTACACGCAGGCCCGCGTGAGCGTCGAGTCCAAGACGAGTCTGTACGAGCCCGGCGAGAAGGAGCCGAACCGCGACGAGGCCATCACCCTGTCGCTGACGGTTCGCCAGTACCCGAAGCCCAACGAGCGATTCGATCCTGTCGCCTCTTTCGTGCGGCAGTTTCAGCAGGTGGAGGAACTGATGTCGGAACGTATCCTTCGCCACTTCGTGCAACCGCTGGCGGAGGTGATCGCACAAAGACGGTCGTCCTAAGGAGTGGGAGTTGCCCATGGCACTGGAAGCGCCCCTGAGCAAGTACAAACGACACAACTTCTATATCGGCATGGCGGTGTGCATCGTGATGGCCCTGTGGTTCGGGTACGACGGGCACTTCAACGAGAGTTTCATCAAGGAACACAGCGACGAGCAGGGCAAGCCGAACAGCACGCTGGTCTTCAATCAGAAGTCGCCGCCGTTTTTTGTCCTGGGGGCCATCTTGTGCGGCGTGTATTACTGCGCCATTCGCAACCGCAAGCTCGTTGCAGCCGACGACGCGCTGATCATCGCGGGCAAGCAGAGAATCCCCTACGACGCCATCGAGAAGATCGACAAGACGCACTTCGAGAAGAAAGGTGTCTTCACCATCACCTACAAGAACGAGCAGGGCGGGGAGTCCAAGCGAACGCTGAGCGACCGCGAATACGACCAGCTCGGCCCGATCCTCGACCATCTGATCGCCAAGATCACCTAGCGCGGACGTCCAGCGGTCTGCCGTCGAGGAACGCGTTCACAGCCGGGCGGTCCAATTCCATGCTGATTCCAGTGTCGGTCTCCGCCTGCTCTGACGCTGGCAGGAAGGGACCTATGGTCCGGGACGTCTGTTGCCTGGCGACGTCGCCCTCCACATTCGGCAACAAAGTGGTTGACCGGGGTGCCCGGTTTCGGTAGTCTATCTCGGTTTGTCTTTTCGTGGTACGGCAGGAAGGTTTGGGGAAATACCGGTCCAATGAATACGTGTGTCGTCGGATTGCAGTGGGGTGATGAAGGCAAGGGCAAGGTGGTCGATATCCTGGCCGAGGACAGCGAGATCGTCGTCCGCTACGGCGGCGGCTCCAACGCGGGCCACACCGTCGTCATCGGGGACAGTCGCTTCGCGCTGCACCTGTTACCCAGCGGGGCGGTCCGCGAGGGCACCGTCTGCGTGATTGCCAACGCCGTGGTGGTAGACCCAGCGGTGTTGATCGACGAGATCGACGGCCTGGCCCAGCGCGGGATCTCCCTGGCGGGCCGGTTGTTCATCAGCGAGAACGCCCACGTCGTCCTCGACTACCACAAGCGAGAGGACCAGTTACGCGAGGAATCGCTGGGCAAACAGAAGATTGGCACGACGGTTCGCGGCATCGGCCCGTGCTACGCGGACAAGGTCGGGCGGAGCTACGCCGTGCGGATGAGCGATTTCCGCGACCTCAAGGCACTTGCGGGCAAGCTGCGGACGATCCTCGAATACAAGAACAAGCTCTTCGCGGCCCTCTACGGCGCCGAGCCGATGAACGTGGAGACGGTCATCGAGAACTGCAAGCGTTACGCCCAGCGGCTGACGCCTTGCACGACCGACACGACGGAACTGCTGCACACCGCCATCGGCGAAGGCAAATCGATCCTCTTCGAGGGGGCCCAAGGCTCGCTGCTGGACCTCGATCACGGCACGTTCCCTTACGTGACCAGCTCGAACTGCAGTTCGCTGGGCCTACCCTCCGGCTGTGGTGTGCCCGCGAAACTGGTGGACAAGTACATCGGCGTCGCCAAGGCCTATACCACCCGCGTCGGGGCGGGACCCTTCCCGACCGAACTGGACAACGAGATCGGCCAGTACATCCGCGAGAAGGGCCACGAGTACGGCACGACGACGGGCCGGCCGCGACGGTGCGGATGGTTCGACGCGGTCGCAGCCGCGTACAGTATCCGAATCGGTTCGGTCGATTCGGTGGCGTTGATGCACCTCGATACCCTCACCGGACTCAAGCAACTGCAACTGTGCCGGGGGTACGAGATCGACGGTCGCGAGACGATGTTCTTCCCCGCCAATATCGACAGGCTGGCCAAGGCCAGGCCGATCTACGAGACCACGGCGGGCTGGGACGACGACTTCAGCGACGCGACCCGCTTCGAGGACCTTCCGGCGGCGGCGCAGGCCTATGTTCGGCGGATCGAGCAGATTGTCGGCAAGCCCGTCGGGATGATCGGCGTGGGACCCAAGCGAAGCCAGACCATCATGAAGTCGTGCCTATGACAACGAACGACATGGACCAGAAGCTGGCGGCGACCGCGGCCCGGCTTGGGCTTCGTCCCGAGCAGATGCCCCGCAACCTTGCGATCATCATGGACGGCAACGGCCGCTGGGCACAGAGTCGAAACCTGCCTCGCTACGAAGGGCACGGCCAGGGGGCCCGGACCGCCCAGATGATGTCTCAACGGTGCGTGGATCTGGGGATGCAGTCGTTGGCACTGTACTCCTTCAGCATGGAGAACTGGAAGCGTCCCAAGGCCGAAGTGAATGCCTTGATGCATCTGTACGCTGAGTATCTGGTGGGGATTCGCCCGACCCTCGAGCGGGACAACGTGAAGCTGATTCACCTGGGTCGGGAAGAGGGATTGCCGCAGTCGGTCTGCGAGGCCTTGCACAAGACGATGGAACTGACACAGGCCAACACCGGCATGCTACTGGCCCTGGCCTTGAACTACAGCGGCAGGGCGGAGATCACCGACGCCACGCGGGCCATCGCGCGGGCCTGCGTCGAGGGCCGGCTCCGCCCGCAGGACATCGATGAAGACTGTGTCTGCGGGCATCTGTACACCGCGGGCATGCCCGATCCCGACCTTCTGATCCGGACGGCCGGCGAGCTGCGCGTCAGCAACTTTCTTCTGTGGCAGATCTCTTACAGCGAGTTCTATGTCACTGATACCCTCTGGCCGGACTTCAACGACGAATCGCTGGATCAGGCGATTCTGGCGTACGCTTCCAGAGACCGGCGATTCGGCGCCATCCACCCAGGGACGCGGGCTTGCGACAAGAGGGATGGTGAGAAGGTCAGCGGTTGAGAGAGCAAGGGCAGGCGGGTGTGCCTGCCGAAACGTCTGACTGCTTCTTTCCGATTTCTGCGAAGGCTATGCTCAAACACAGACTACTGTTCGGGTCCCTGATGACCGTGCTGTTCTCGGGCTTCGTCCTGCTCGATGGCCGGCTCGACGGCTCTTTGACTGCCTCGATGGCGGATGATCGACGGATCCGCGCCACACTCGTGGCGTTGTTGGTCGTCGTCGCGGTGAGCCTGGGGGGACTGGAGTTCTCCAGGCTTGCGGCCTCGAAGGGCTTGGTCGTCCTGAATCCCGTTTGTGCCCTTGGCCTGATTCTGGTCTCGACGAGCTGGTGGGGATCGCAACTCATCTCTTTCCCGGCGATGACCTATCTTTCGCTTGCGACTGTACTTACGCTCGCCGGCATGATGCTGTGGCAGCAGGCGCGATTCGGCGTCACCGGCGTGCTCGCCAACTGCGGAATCAGTTGCTTTTGCCTGTTGTACCTCGGTCTGGTCGGTTCCTTCATCCTTGGAATCCGCGTCGATGGCGGCCCGTGGGACTTCCTCGCCTTCGTTTTTGTCGTAAAGTCTTCTGATATAGGGGCTTACACGTTTGGCAGGCTCTTCGGCAAGCACAAGCTGGCGCCGAGAGTCAGTCCAGGCAAGACCTGGGAGGGTCTGGGGGGAGCGGTCGCATTCGCCGTGGTTGTAAGCTTGGCGTTTGCCTGGCTTTCTGGTATAATGAGGGTTTGGATCGCCCCTGTCTTCGGGGCGCTGATGGCCGTGGTGGGACAACTCAGTGATTTGTCGGAGTCCATGCTCAAGCGTGACGCCCAGCAGAAGGATTCGTCGAACCGCGTGCCAGGGTTTGGCGGTATATTGGACGTAATCGATTCGCCGCTGTTCGCGGCGCCGGTTGCCTACCTGTTCTTCGCGGTCTTGGCTTAGCGAGAGACGGTTTTGGAAGTCACAGTACAATTGGATCCGGACAAGCAGCTCGAACTCTTCGGCCCGGCCGACAGCAACCTCCGTCTGTTGCGCCGGTCTCTGGGCGTGCAGATTACCGCGCGTCAGTCGGACCTCCACATCAGCGGTACGGAAACGAACGTCCACCGCGCCACGGAGATCCTGGACCGGATGCAGAAACACCTGCTCAAGCATCGCCAGTTGACCGCGGAGGATGTCTCCGGACTGGTTGAGCAGGGGCCCCCGGCGGACCGGGCGGAAGGCAACCATGCGATTACGGTCTTCTCGAACAAGGTGATCGAGCCTTCCACGTCGGGGCAGTTGCAGTACATCGAGACGATGCTCCACAACGACATCACCTTCTGCACGGGTCCCGCGGGGACGGGCAAGACGTACCTCGCGGTGGCCGTCGCGGTTTCCATGCTCAAGAAGCGCCAGATCCGAAGGATCGTCCTGGCCCGTCCCGCGGTCGAGGCCGGGGAGAAGCTGGGTTTCCTGCCGGGCGATATCGCGGCCAAGGTCAACCCCTATCTGCGTCCGCTCTTCGATGCCATCGAGGACATGATGGATTTCGCCCAGATGCGGAAGTTCATGGAGCTCGACATCATCGAGATCATCCCGCTGGCGTTCATGCGAGGACGGACGTTGAACGAGGCCGCGATCATCTGCGATGAGGCCCAGAACACCTCCGGCATGCAGATGCTGATGGTGTTGACTCGTCTCGGGCACGGGTCCAAAATGATCATCACCGGCGATACCACCCAGGTCGATCTGGCGGCGAACCAGCGCAGCGGCATGGTCGAGGCCATGGAGATCCTCCATCGGGTCGATGGGATCGGCACGGTGGAACTCAGCCAGCAGGATATTGTCCGGCATCGGTTGGTCCAGAACATCGTCGAGGCCTATCGCACAAGGCAGCAGGCCGTCGCCGAGTCGAAGAAACGCGAGACCTCGTGATGTCTGGGGGACCTGTACGAAGGTGTGGCGACACGGCGTGTGTCCGCTGGGTCTGTCAACGAGGCATGTGGCATGGCATTCTTTAGAAAAACGAGCCCTCGGAGAAGCCAGGTCCGACGGACCATCGGCAGCGAGCCGTCTTGGCGGGACGGAGTCCGCGCCGATGCCGGCATCGCGATCTCCCTGCTCCTCTGGCTGGCTTTCGTCGCGCTGTGCTTCACCGCGCTCTCGTTTGGGCTGGCCCAGCAGGGACGACATCGCTCGTTGGCGGCGTTGGCGATGCTGAACGTGCTCATGGCGATAGGAGCCGCCTTCTACGTCTGTCATTATCAGCCCCGTCTGCTTCGAAATCATGCTCGGGCCCTCGCCCTGGTGATCCTGATGCCGTCGCTCCTAGCGGTGGTGAAGATCTGCTCGCTGTCCAGCGGCGACGCGCTCTGGGGTCCCAGTTGGGGTACGGGCACCGCGGTGCTGTTCGCGATCATCCTGGTCATCGCCTATGACCAGCGGTTCTCCGTCGGGCTTAGCGCGCTGTACTGCGTGCTGGCAACGCTGGCGATCGGGCCGAAACAGGATCAGGGTTTCCAATTGCAGGGGATCGGCCTGTTCCTGACCATGCTCAGCGGCGCGGGAACCTGCTGCTTCTCGCTGCGCGAGGTCCGCACGCGGATGAAGCTGCTGGAGGTCAGCGCCCTGACTACCGTCGTGGTGTTCGTCACCGCGTCCTCCGTGGCGTACCTGAACTTCCATGGCGAGCCGCCGAAGGCGACCACCGTCTTCCAGGCGGCCGGTTTCCACGCCTGCGCCGCGTTCATCGCGGGCTTGCTGGTCCAGAGCCTGCTGCCGTTGATCGAGCGGGTGTTTCGAATCGCGACGAGCATGACCCTGCTGGACTATTCCGATGCGAACCAGCCGCTGCTGCGGAAGCTGGCGATGGAGGCGCCGGGGACGTTCAGTCACAGCCTGCTCATCGGGTCGATTGCCGAAGCGGCCGCCGAGGCGATCGGCTGCAACGGGTTGTTGTGCCGTGTCGGGGCGTACTATCACGACATCGGCAAGATCAACAAGCCCAAGTACTTCACCGAGAACGAGATGGGTTCGGTCAGCAAGCACAAGGAACTCTCGCCTGCGATGAGCCAGCTCATTATCGTGGGGCACGTCAAGGACGGCGTCGAGATGGCGAAGGAGTTCGGCCTGCCTGCGGTGCTGCGTCAGTTCATCGAATCCCATCACGGTACGACACTGGTCGAGCCGTTCTATCACGAGGCCCGTCGCAAGTACGAAGACCAGGAGCTGGACGAGTCCGGCAGGAAGCCCATCGAGAACCCGCCGAGCGAGAGCGAATTCCGTTACGCCGGTCCAAAACCCAGGGCCAAGGAAGCCGCGATCGTCATGTTGTCCGATGCGGTGGAGGGCGCCGTGCGGTCCCTGTCCGAGGTGACGCTGGCTAAGGTCGAGGCGGTCGTACACAACATCGCCATGAAACGTCTCCAGGACGGTCAGTTTGACGAGTGCGACCTGACTCTGCGGGAACTCAGCCAGATCGAAGCGAGCCTCTCGAAGTCGCTGGCCGCTCACTATCACGGTCGCATCGCCTATCCCACGGCGCCGGATGCCCCTCCTCCGCGTCCGGAACGAGCCTCGAAGCCGGGCGTGCCCAGAATGGTCGAGACGTGATTACCGTCCGGATCACCAGGCATTTTCGACGGGCGTCCGCGGAGGGATCGAAGCTCAAGAAGCTGGTGCGGGCGATCTGCGAGCGTTTCCAGGTCTCACACGCCGTAATTGGCGTCGGGATTGTGGACGATGCCGAGATTGCCCGGCTTAACATGCAGTTTCTGGGCCACGAAGGGACCACGGACTGTCTGAGTTTCGATCTGTCGGAGGAGGCGAACCCCCAGGATCCCAGAGTCTTCGACCTGGTCGTCAACGGCGAGCTGGCTGCGCGGGAGGCTGCCCGTCGGGGGCATGACGCCGACGCGGAGCTGGCGCTGTACGTCACCCATGCGCTGCTCCATCATCTGGGATTCGACGACGCCACCCGCAAGCAGGCCGAGAAGATGCACCGGGCGGAAGACGAAATTCTTCAACATCTCGGGTATGGATTGGTGTATGATAGCGACACCCGGCCGCGATAGGTGGGCAGGCCGGCGTTTGACGGTCTCTTGAGGGGTGGCTGCTCGTGGGCTTCATCAGTTGGGCGACGCTGCTGACATGCCTATTCGTTGGAGCGACATTGTTCTTCTCCGTCAACGCCAACGCGCTGCGGGTCTTCTCCCGTCTACGGTTGCAGGAGGCGTTCAAGAGGGCCAACGGCGAGGAACGACCCGAGCTGGTCGAGAAGGTGGCGCAGAACGCGGATCGGTTGATTCTTGCCTGCGCGTTCTATCGCCTGCTCTTCAACATGGGGGCTCTGTTGCTCATGGTGGCGCTGATGGAGGCGCTGTACAAGGAGCTGACCCTGGCTGTCTACGCGGTCGCCTTTGTGGTTTCTCTGGCGATTTTCTCGGTGTTCAGCCTGGCGATTCCTTACGCCTGGGCAAAGTACGCGGGCGAGAAGCTCATCAGCCGGACCTACTGGATTCTCCTGGTCTGTGCAGCAGTTGCGACCCCCATCCTGTATATCCTCCAGCTCTACGACGGTTTTGTGCGCCGCCTGGCGGGCGTGCCCGAGGCCACGCCGGAAGACCAGCAGAACCAAATGCAGGAGGAGTTCCTTGAAGACCTCGAACAGCGACGCATGGAGGGCGCCGTCGACGAGGAAGAGCAGGAGATGATCGAGAACGTCCTGGAATTCCGCGAGAGAACGGCCGCGGAGATCATGACGCCACGAACCGATCTGATCGCGGTCGACGTCCATGCGGACCTGGCGACGGTGCTCGACAGGATCCGCCAGGCAGGGCACTCGCGAATCCCGGTGTACGAGGGGACGATCGACAACGTCGTCGGCCTGATCTACGCCAAAGACCTTCTGTCGGAGATCGGCAAGCCGCCGGAACAGTTCAGCCCCCGCGCGAGGATGCGCGAGGCCTACTTCGTGCCGGAGACCAAGCCCTTGCGGGCTCTGCTTCACGAGTTTCAAGAGCAGAAGTTGCACATGGCAGTCGTGCTCGACGAGTACGGCGGCACCGCGGGAATCGTCACCCTTGAGGACATCATCGAGGAACTGGTCGGCGACATCGCGGATGAGTACGACGAAGCCCGGCAGGAATCCGTCAAGAAGATCGATGAGAACACGATCGAGGTGGACGCCAGGACCTACGTGGAGGATCTGAACGACCGGTACGAGCTGGATCTTCCCGAGGACGAGGACTATGACACCGTGGGCGGGTTCGTGTTCTCCCGGCTGGGGTATGTCCCGAAGGCCGGCGAGGATTTCGAGTACGAGAAACTCAGGTTCACCATTGCCTCCGCCGAGCCCCGGCGGGTCAAGCGGGTCCGAATCCAGAGACTCACCGAGCAGTAGCCATGTTGACCAAGGATCGAGCGGTCTGCATCCGGACGGTGGACTACTCCGAGACGTCCCAGGTGGTTGTTCTGTTCGGGCGTCTTTCGGGGAAGATCCGCGCCCTCGCCAAGGGCTCCAAACGCCCCAAGTCCCCGTTTGACGGCCCGATCGAGGTGCTTTCCTTCGGCGATATCGTCTTTGCCGGCGCCCGCAAGGAGCAACTGGCCACGTTGACGGAGTTCCAGCCTCAGCCGGTGCGAGGCCAACTGCGCCGATGCCTGTTTGCCCTGTATTGCAGCCAGTTTGCCGCCGAGCTGGTGGACCTGCTCACCGATGAATACGACCCGCACCCGGACCTCTTCGATCAGTTTGTCCGGTTCCTGGAGGACATCGAAGAGGGCCGGCTGGACCTGAACCGCCGGGATATTCTGATCCGCCTGGTTCTCTTTCAGCTTGTCCTGTTGTACGAGGTCGGGTTGCGTCCCGTGCTGAACGCCTGTGCCAACTGCAAGCGGGCCTTCTCCGACACCTGGGATCAGAGCTACTTCAGTCATTCGGCCAAGGGCCTGATCTGCCGGGACTGCGAAATGAGCTTCCCGGACAGGATTCGCCTGAGCACGAGCGCTGCAAAATACTTGACCGACGTGAGACAAATTGCTAATGCTGATATCGGAATACTCGATGAGATCGAGACGATCCTGATTCGTCACCTCACGGAAACACTGGGGCATCGGCTGAAAATGGCGGAATACGTGCAAAAGGGATCCATATGACGGTTGCTGAAAGGACATCCGCGTTGCCGATGCAGAGGCCGCGGCTCCGGCCGGTTCCACGGGAAGACATCCGCTCGCTGACGGTGCGAGAGCGTGTTCGCGAATGGCTGCTGGACTGGATCGCGGATGTTTCTGCGTGCCGGTGGCTTCTTGTTGTCGCGGGCATCCTCACCGCCATCGCACTGTGCATGGACTACTACTGCGGCGCCTACGTCACCGCCACGAAGGGCGCCAAGGTCCCGGACCTGATCCTGGACCGGTTCCAGGCGATCGATATGGGCTTTCTGTTCGTCTACGGGTACATGGCCCTGATCGTCACCATGTTCCTGTATCCGGCGTTCTTCCGCGTGCGGACCCTTCACATCGTCGCCATCCAGTTCAGTCTCCTGCTGATGCTGCGGTCCGTATTCATGCTCTTCACCCACATGGAGACGCCGGCGGGGGCCATCTCCGTGGGATTCCCGACGTTCTTCGAGAAGCTGTACTTCGAGAACGACATGTTCTTCTCGGGACACACCGCCATGCCGTTCCTCGGTTTCTATCTGTTCCGGCACAGTCCCCTGCGGTACTTGTTCTTCGTGGGGGGCATCGTGATGGGGATCGTGGTCCTCGCGATGCATCTACACTACAGCATCGACGTGTTCGGCGCGTTCTTCATGACCTACTGTTCCTACCGGATGGGCCAAAGGCTCCTGCGAAGGCTCGACCCGACCTACCTCGGGTAAGACCCGCCCACCCCTGTCCGTTCAGATTGAGACAGCCGCTGAGATGCTACGCCTGTTCGGCGTCGAAGAGTTCTGGCTCGTTTACCGCCTGTTTCTTCTGTGACACGATCAACCCCAGGTGCTCGCAGGCCTTGGTGGTGATCTCGCGTCCCCTTTTGGTCCGGCGGAGGAAGCCGATCTGCAGCAGGTAAGGCTCGACGACGTCCTCCAGGGTGTCGCGTTCCTCGCCAAGCGTGGCGGCCAGGGCCTCGATGCCCGCGGGCCCGCCGTCGTAGACGTTCACCAGGGCCCTCAGGAACGACCGGTCCAGCTCGTCCAGACCCAGTGCGTCGATCTGCTCCATCTGGAGGGCGTTGTCCACGATCTGGGTGCTCAGGACGCCGGTGCCCTTCACCTGGGCGTAGTCGCGGACCCGCTTGAGCAGGCGGTTGGCGATTCGCGGCGTGCCTCGCGACCGGGCGGCGATCAGCTCCAGCGTCCCTTCCTCGCAGAGCAGCTTGAGCAACTGCGCCGAGCGGCTGAGAATCTCCGTCAGCTCGCTCGGTGTGTAGAAGTCCATGTGGTACAGCATCCCGAACCGGCTGCGAAGCGGCGCGCTGAGCAGGCCTGCGCGGGTGGTGGCTCCGATCAGGGTGAAGCGCTTGAGCGGGAAGTTGATCGTCTTGGCGTGCAGGCCGCTATCGACCGTGTAATCGACGCGGAAGTCCTCCATCGCAGGGTAGATGAACTCCTCGACCGGCGTGCTGAGCCGGTGGATCTCGTCGATGAAGAGCACGTCGCCCGTGCTGATGTTGCTGAGCATGCCCATGACGTCGCCGGCCTTGACCAGAGCAGGACCCGAACTGCAGCGGATTCGGGCGCCCATTTCGTGGGCGACGACGTTCGCCAGGGTGGTCTTGCCCAGGCCGGGAGGGCCATAGAAGAGCATGTGCTCCAGGGGCTCGCCCCGCTGCTTGGCCGCCGTGATGGCGATCTGGAGCTTCTCCCGAACGTTCTTCTGCCCGATGCACTCGCGCAGCGACTTGGGGCGCAACGAGACGTTGAAGCTCTCCTCCGCCTCGCTCAGAGACTGTCCGCTGATGATTCTGCCTATTGCCATTGCCCCAGCTTACCGGTTCTGCGCAGAACTGCAAGGCTCATCGGTTGGCGATGTACCGTTCGTACTCCTCGCGGGTGTCGACCAGTTCGAGGTTGGCGCCGCCCCAGGGGTTCTCGCCGGTGAAGTGGGTCGTATTGTAGGCGGGACTGTCGATCCGGCCCTCGGGACCTTGGATGCCCCAGTCGTCCGTCTGGTAGACCCTGGCCCCTTCATTCTCTGCAACCCAGGTGCCCTGGCCGAGCGTTGTCTGGCTCCACATGTGGGCGGTATAGTCCCTGCTTCGACTGGCGTTCTGCAGGCTGTCCATATAGCCGTCGAACGCCTGATTCGCTTCCGCAATCGACCTTTGCAGGTTGCGATTCAGTTGCTGCTGGCGGACCGCGCGATTCTGCATGTCCTGTGCTGCCCACTGCTCGTTGATCTGCGTCGTCTTCTCGATCCGCAGGAACAGCGGCAGCCACTCGTCGAACTCGTTCTCCGGGGCCCAACTGCCCTGTACCGTCACCTGCCAGACCGGACTCATCGACTGGGTCGAGCACATGACGCTGAAGAGCCCTCGGAGCGTCTTTCCGGTCGGGACGTTCTGGAACCGGACGTGGAGCAGACGTGAATCGACCTGGTATCCCTGGGCCCGCAGCATCTGGACCGCCTGAGCCGCGTCCGGCGATACCTGTTCGGCCCCGCACTGGCTGATGACCTGTACGTTTCGGCTGGTTTGGCCCAATTCCAGCACGAGACTCAGCGCCTGTGGCGGCGCCTGATACGGCGCATTGATCGTGCCGGGGACCTGGATGCCCTCCATCGGAATGATCGTGTGCCAGACGCCACCCATGCCATGCGTTCTCGTCTGCGCGTTGTTGGTGAGGATGAACTGGATCTTCTGTCCCTCCAGGGTCCAGCCCTGGGGGATCTGGATCGACATGGACTGGTCGGGCAGGGCTGCCGGCCGGAGAGGGAGTTGCTTTCCCTGTCTCTGCGACGCCTGCTTGATGAGCGCAGCAGGCGAAAGGGTCGCGCCATCCACGACCGGCGTCTGGCCGGCCTGCCGTTGGCCTTGTTCCTGTACCGTCGCCACCCCCTGCGGGGTATAGGCGAGGTTCGCCATGATGGCGGTCAGCGTGGGTCGATACTGGTTCCACACCGGCGTCTTGGCGAGCAGCAGGTAGAAGGTCCCGATGCTCTGCGTGTGGAAGAAGTAGCCATGCCCGGTGCCCTGTTCCCCGTCGTCCGTCAGAGTCAGTTCCGCCATCGTGCGCGCCCGGTCGGGCGTCGAGTTCATGTTCGTCGTCTGCAGATCGGGGAACTCTTCCCGCAGCGCCGCGAGGCACTTGGCCGCCAGCGCCACGGAATCCTTGATCTCGGGGTTCACCGGGAAGGTCATGAACAAGGCAGCCGCGCTCTCTTCGGGCTCCATCACGATGACGGCGTAGATGTCCTGGCCGAACATGTTGCCTTCCGTCACCTGCCAATCCGCTGGTTTATAGAGCACCAGTCTGCCGTCGGCGGACTGGTATCTCTCCATCGCAGGCTCGCCCGCCGCTGCGGGTCCGCCGACCGCCGCGGGTTGGACGATCGTCGTGGGTTCGTTGGCTCTCGGCATATCTCCTGCCTGCACCGGCGGTATCGTAATAGGCGAGCCCATGATCCTCTCCCCGCACGAGGGGCAGAACTTCGCGCCCGCCGGGAGCTTCACGCCGCACTTGGGACAGTGGGTCGGCGCCGCCGGCTTGGGCGGCTCGATTCTCGTCCCGCACTCCCAACAGAACTTCGCGCCCGCCTGCACCTTCGCGCCGCACTTGGGACATCGCTGGTCCACAGCGGACGGCGCCGTCGGGCCGACCTGGGGCCCCGGAACCGTCGGAGTGACCTGGGGTTGCGGGACCGGCGCTACGATGGGCGGCTGGACGTTGGTCGAGACCAGCGCGATCGTGAATTCCTGACCGTTCATCTGCATGACCTGTTGCACCTGCCCGATTCCATCACAGTACCAGATCGTCGCGGCCATCGACTGGCCCGTCCCCATGTCCATGGAAGAGCGGACCTTGATGCAATCGAACGAGCCGGCCGGGGTCTGCACGCGCTCCTGGCCCGCCGACTCGAAGCTCGTGTTCATGGACATGCCCATCTGGTTGACTGTCGCCTGCCAGGTGTCGCCCTGGCGGTAGGGGAGCTTGATCCGCAGCACGGGCGGGTCGTACCGGAACTGCTGACCCTGCATCTGACTCATGTAGGACTTGACGCCCTGGGCGTCGGCGGCGACGTACTCCCGGGTGGTCTGCCCGGCCACCGTGCTGTCGAGCATTGCACAGCGGACGGCGCCGACGTTCTCGAATCCCGCGACCTTCGTCGTGATCTCCATTCCGTTGGACATCTTGTACACCCACTGGTTGCCCTCCTTCAGGGGCAGATAATCCGCCGCCGAAACGACCGAGGTCCAGAGGATCGACATGGCTGCTGCAAGCGTGATCGTTCGCATAACGTCCTCCCTGTGAGCCAGGCAAAAAGAAATGTCCATTGTCTATGCTGTGCCCAAACGCTGCCTCATGATATGCAGGCGGGCAAACCCCGGTCAAGGCCAAACTCAGACTTCGACGCCTTGCTTGAGGCGGTAGATGAGCGGCACGAGCGTCTCGGCGGTGTCGATCTCGGGGTGTCTCTCACCCGCCAGCTCGATCAACTCCATGACCTCGTTGCGCTTCTCGCCCCAGGCGACGAGGATCTCGATGGCCTCCGCCTGGAAGGGCTTCAATCGCGTCTGGGCCGCCCTCGTTGCCGGCTCGGCGCCGAAGGCGAACGCTTCGAGCTTGCCCTTGAGTTCCGCGACGATCTGCTGGGCCATCTTGCGTCCGATGCCGGAGAGCGTCATGAGCACTTTCTCGTTGCCCGACTCCACTGCGGAAGCCACGTCGCCGATGGGGATGCTCAAGGCCCGCAGGCCCTTGCGAATGCCCAGACCCTTGACGCTGGTGAACTCGGCGAAGAACTCCCGCTCGACGGGACTGAGGAAGCCGACCAGGCGCGGGATGAGATTGCCGCCGCCCAGGCTGCCTTCGTAGTACTCCATGGTGCACAAGGAGACGGTTTCGCCGATCCGGCCGGCCAGCGCGCTGACGCAATAGCCGGGCAGCATGACCTCATACGTAATGGCTCCGACCCGAACCTGTGCGGTCTCGGTGTCGAGCTGAACGAGTTTTCCTTCGATTCCGGCGATCATATCTGCTATTGATTATGGATGATGGATCATGGATGATTCGAGCAGTCCGGGTCTTCCGCTGCAATCATCAATGATCCATCATCCTTTATCAATCCTTGTCTCTTGGGCACGCATCACGTTGCGGCCAGTTTGTACGTGAACTCCGTGACGTTCATCTGTTGTTTGGCATGCTCAATGGTCATGCTCACCAAGCGTCCGTCCTTGTCCAGTTCCACCAGGATATCCTCTGTCAGATCCCGCGTCTCGGAGATACTCCTGTCGCTGAAACTCACCAGAAGGGTATCCGTATCCGGGAAATACCTAACGTTCATTGTCTGCCTCCCGATAGGATCGGTCAAAGAATGCGTTGTGAACGGTCCGACCATCCTCCAGCAATGCAACTCGCAGAATCCTGCCGTCTGCCTCCGGGATTCTGGCCCAACGGCGAATCCGTCCGTCACTCTGCACGCACTCACTGATTGGGTGAGCCACAGTCCGCTCGATCCACTCCAGTTGAATGCCCTTGCGGTCCTCGCGACCGCGAGTGTAAAGGAAGTAGGCTGTACACTGCAGCGGTTTCATCTTCCTGCTATTCAATGATACGATTCAACGCGTTCGCACAGCACAGAGCCGCGGCCATGGCATCGGCCACGTCGGGGGGCGAGGGCAGTTCCGGCAGGGCCAGAATCGTCTGGATCGTCCTCTGCATCTGCTCCTTCGACGCCCGACCGTGACCGGTGATCGATTTCTTGATCCGCGTGGCCGCGAAACTCCTGACCTCGACATGTGCCCGAGCACACTTCTGCAATATAACGCCTCTCGCGTGTCCCATCAAGATCGCAGTCCGAGGATGGGCGTAGTGCGAATAGATCTCCTCGACCGCCACCAGGTTGGGAGTCAATCGGGTCAGCAGCGTCTCGATATCCCGTGCGATCTCGTCCAGCCGCAACTCGATCGGCAGGTCTCGCGTGGTCCGCAGAACACCCGCTTCGATCACGGTCTCCTGGTTCCCGTCCGTCTCGACGCAGGCGTACCCGCAGACCTGCAACCCCGGATCGATGCCCAGAATCCGCGTTGGAATCTCAAAGGACGATTTGCCGTTTTGTGTTGAGCCTGCCATTAACCACTTGCCCTTTCCAATCGGTGGCACGCGAGCGGTAGATGGCATGTCTGAGCAATCTGAGTCCGGCGTCTATGCTCGTTCCTTGGGGGCTCTGCCCCCAAACCCCCGGCATTTTTCGCTTTGGGCCAATAGCAGGGGAAGAAGAGGGGTGCATGACCGTAATTGCAGTGCGCATTGGCCTTCTCGAGGTCGAAGACAAGGGGTGGGTTGAGCCAGATCGAGTACTGATGCCGGCATCGGCCTTGTTTTGTAGGGATCTTTTGGGGGCGTGCAACTACGGACATGCACCCGAAGGAGAGGCAGACTGCGCGTGTCTCTTGCCATCCGCAGCAGTTGGAGGTATACCGGAGTCGCTGCCGTGGAGGATGAGGCTCTGCTGGCAAGCAACCCGAGCGCCACGGCAGTCCAGTGGCAGGGGCGATGCCGCCATGCTGCTGGCGAAAAGCGTGAAATGCCAGGGGTCCGGGGACAGCGTCCCCGGTGAATGTGCAGCTCGCCGTCGCTGAGTATGTGACAACCACGTGAACTGCGCGACCATCGGTCATTTCCATCTCCACTGCGTGCCCTGGGGTCCATCCTCCAGGACGATGCCGGCCTCGTCGAGCTTGGCGCGGATCGCATCGGCTTGGGCGAAGTTCTTGGCCTCTCGGGCCTCGGCTCGCTGTGCGATGAACAGGCTGACGAGCTTGTCCACCGCCTGCTCGTTGACGGCGCCGCTCTCGGCGCACTGGTCCGTCACGACGCCCAGGACGTCGCCGCCGAGCTTGGTGAAAGAGTCGTGGATGGCCCCGAGCGTCTCGACCGTGGTCTTGCGGTCCTCGACCGCCTTGTTGCTGATTCGCACGAGGTCGAAGAGGACCGACAGGGCGACCGCGGTATTGAGGTCGTCGTTCATCGCGTCCTCGAACTTCGCGCGGGCCTGCTCCAGTTGCTTGAGTACATCGAGGTCGATGTCGCCCTGCGGCGCGGCGCCGAGCCTCTTTCGCAGGGCTCGGACGGCTTCGCCGATCTTCTGATTGCCGCTGTGGGCGGCGAACAAGGCCGCATCGGAGAAGTCCAATGGGCTGCGGTAGTGGCTGTTCAGGATGAGCTGGCGGATTGCGAGCGGATCGTAGGCTTGGGTCAGTCGCTCGTGGGCGCCTGCGAAGGCCTGCTTGAGTGTGATGAAGTTGCCCAGGCTCTTGCCCATCTTCTGGCCGTCCACGGTGACCATGTTGTTGTGTACCCAGTACCGGACGAAGGGTGCGTCATTGGCCGCCTCCGACTGGGCGATCTCGCACTCGTGGTGGGGGAACTGGTTCTCCAGGCCGCCGCCGTGGATGTCGAGGGTCTTGCCCAGGTACTTCATGGACATGACGGAGCATTCGAGATGCCAGCCGGGATAGCCGAGCCCGAAGGGACTGGGCCACTGCATGATGTGGTTGGGCTCGGCTTTCTTCCAGAGCGCGAAGTCCGCGGGGTTCTTTTTCTCTGCGGAGACCTCGACGCGAGCGCCCGCGATCATCTCCTCGACATTCCGGCCGGAGAGCTTGCCGTAGCCGGAGAACTTCGAGACGTCGAAGTACACCGACCCGTTCACCTCGTAGGCGAAGCCCTTCTCCAGGAGGGTCTTGACTAGCTCGATCTGCTCGACGATATGACCGCTGGCCCGAGGACTGATGTCGGGTCGGGCGCAGTTGAGTCGGTCCATGTCCTCGAAGTAGCTGCGGGTGTAGTACTCCGCGAGGGCCATCGGGTGCTTTCGCTCGGTGCGAGCGGCCTTGGCGATCTTGTCCTCGCCTTCGTCCGCGTCGTCGGTGAGGTGGCCCACGTCGGTGATGTTCTGCACGTAGGTGACGCTGTAGCCGAGGTAGCGCAGATACCGCACGAGCACGTCGAAGCTGACATAGCTCTTGGCGTGCCCGAGGTGGGCATGCCCATAGACGGTCGGTCCGCAGACATAGATCCCCACCCGGCCTTCTTCGAGAGGTTTGAACTCTTCCGTTCGTCGCGTCAGACTATTATAGAGGCATAGAACCATACGATTCCTTCACATCAAATCCGAAACTCGAAGCACGAAACCCGAAACAAATCCAAAATCCTATATCTTCTCGCGAAGGCTACAATCGATGTGATCCACGACGAGGAAGACATCGAGATCTGAGCCGGCGGTCGCATCTCGTCTGGCCCTGGAGCCAAACGCGCAAAACTGGCGGATCGGCACCAGTGCCGCCGCATATCGTTTGAATTCGAGTGCCGTTTGTCTATCACCAGCCGCAATCATGGCAACCTATCCGAGAGTCCTCTGTATCGCCAAACACATGGCAGTATTCTACCGATGGGCTCTGAGCGGGTCAACGCTTGTGCGCATTGCACGGAACCGGGGTATGCCTGGATTCTTGGCGGGGCCAAGGCAGGCCCGAAGCGGGCCTGCTCAGGGAGTGTTGCGCCTTGGGCCTCCAGCATGATACGCGAGCAGGGTGCTCGCTTGAAGGTGTGCGCAGCACCCTTACTGCTGGTGGCTCCAAGGCGGCAGACTCCCGCCGCATCGTGGCGGACTCCGGATTCGTCCGTCCCTTCCTCTGCCAGGAGGAAACTGCCGCCTGGACGTGATCGAGTACTTCAAGGCCCTGGCAGAAGGGACCGGCATTCCCTATCAGAATCTGGTCAACCTCTACCTCCGCGAATGCGCCCGGACCGGCAAGAAACCCGCCCTCTCCTTGGCCTCTTGACTCGCTGGGAGACATTGTTCGGAGTTCCGCCTTCAGGCGGTCTTGTTTAGATCTCCGGCTTCAGCCCATTCCATGTTCCGTTCTTTCAGGGAGCAGGAAGAGCCGCCTGAAGGCGGAACTCCAAACGCTTACAGGGTCGGATCGTCCCACCCTTGGCCGTAATCGCCGAGGGGGTATTCCCGCCAGATGCGTTTGGCTTCGTCCGGAGCGGTCTGAGCCAGGAACTCCGTCGCGCTGCTCCACGGCCAATCCGTCCAGCGTTCCACGTATCCGTGATGGACCGGGTTGTGATGTATGTAGTTCATCGTTGCCCAGAAGTGCCGCTCGGACCGCATCGCACGCTCCACGGCCCGGAAGAAGACCTTGCGTCCCCGTGTGTCTTCCTCGCCATTCCAGACATATGACGTGCGTCCGTGAAGCCGGCCCAACTCGTGCAACAGGGCGACGATGTCCGGCGTCTCGACCAATACATGGTAGTGATTCGGCAGTACACACCACGCCAATGCCTGGTTGTCGTGGGCGGTGAGCAGGGCCAGCAGATCCCGCGAGAAGGCATCCAGACGCGCCGGGCTGTAACCGATATAGGGTTGATGCTCGAAGCAGGCCGCGGTGATATGGAATCGCAGGTGGCCGACGTCGGTGCGATGGGGCGGTGAATGCCATGGGTACCCGTGCGTCTTGCGCCATGTGAGCAACTGGGCCCGCTGCTCAGGCGTAAGCTGACGCCAGCGATAATCAGGCGAGGACATGGCAAGAGTGTACCCGACCCGCGCGACTGTCGCAAGGTTGACAGAGTTTGGAGTTCCGCCTTCAGGCGGTCTTGTTCAACGTTCGGAGTCCCGGCTTTAGCCGGCTCGATATTCTTCCTTTCAGCGGCATGGACCGCACCGCGTGAACGCGGCGCTCCAAAACCCCGACCGCCTGAAGGCGGAACTCCAAACGGCGCAAGCCGGGCATAACCACATAGAACCACCTCATCCCTCCGTGCTCACGTCTCCATCCGACCAAAGACTGCTCTTTCTTCTGATCTGGCTCTGGTCGAAGGACGAGCATCCCGTGCCGGAACCTCATCGACCTCTACCTTTGCGAATGCGTCCAGACCAGCAAGAAACCCGCCCTCTCCTGGGCCTCTTGAACAAGAATGGAATCAGCAGGACACTACCGGGACTCTATTTCCTCTCGCGATTTCTCAGGCGCTGTCAGACCACTATTTCCTTCCACCATTTGGCGGAATCCTCATACAAGTCCTCAAGGATCTTGCACTGGGCAGTCAGTCCTCTGCCCTGAAGTCTCTCATAAAGTACGCGCTCAAGCGGAATGATGACTTTCGGGATGATGCTCAAGTCGTCCCTAGACCAGTGACGGTATAGAACCTTGCCGGGGAGTACCTTGCCGGCATAGAGTGCACCTACGCGCTGATAGAAATGAGAAACGCGGCGTCTTGCGACTGTCACATCGGAATGCTCCGAATCATCAAGAAGTTTCCCAAACTCCTTCATAAGCGAATCGTTGTTCCCTCTGCACTTTCTGAAGAAGACCCAGAGCGTACTGACATCCTCGGCAATGTTGTCCTCAGCGTAATCTCGCATGACATCAGCGAGTGCCTGATAGGTCAATGACTTGTGGGCAGCAAGCCATGCGCCCGCGGCAAAGGCTGCCGACAAACCCGCAATAACAAGACTGACCATCGAGAACCAATCCATCCTGTGTACCTCCACATCAGGTCATCGGTGTACTGTATTCACACTCTGTATTCTATCGTTCGTGCTGGTGGAATGATATGCGGAAACATGATGAACCCGGAGGCGCTATACTCCGCCGGCGTAGCAGGGGCGGGGTCTCTTGGATCGCAGGGTATCTGTGTATCGCGATGATTGACTAACTGGAAGACGCGAGTGCTTGCTATAACCCCCGGCGGGGTTTCTTGCGGAGCAGGGCGATGGCGGTGGCGGCCATCGCTTCGCCGGCGCCGATTTCGCCGAGACCTTCGTTCGTCTTGGCCTTGATATTAACGGCCTGGAAATCCATGCCGAGCAGGCCGGCGATGCAGCGTCGGATCTGGCCCTTGAACGGGCCGAGCTTGGGCTGCTCCGTGTGGATTGTCAGGTCCACGTTGACTACTTCCCAGCCCTTCTTTTCGAGCTGCTCCTTCACCGCGTAGAGGAACCCCTTGCTGTCGGCGTCCTTCCACTGCACGTCCGTGTCGGGGAACAGGGTCCCGATGTCGCCCATGCCGGCGGCGCCGAGCAGGGCGTCGACGACCGCGTGCAGGGCGACGTCGCCGTCGCTGTGTCCGAGCAGACCCGCGGGGAAGGGGATGTGGACTCCGCCCAGCATGAGCTTTCGGCCCTCGACGATCCGATGGATGTCGGTGCCGATGCCGACCCTGTATTCCGGCGGTTTCGGTTCTTCGATCACAACTGCCCCTTCGTACTGGGAATCTCCGTCCCGACGATCTTGACCGCGGCGGCCATCGCCTGGCCGAGGGCCTTGAAGATCGCCTCCGCGATGTGGTGGCTGTTTGTGCCGTAGGGGACGTTCACGTGCAGATTGAATTTGCCGCTGTTGGAGAAGGCCCGCAGGAACTCCTCGATCAGTTCGACGTCGAAGTCGCCGATCTTGTTCGAGCGATACTCAGCGTGGTACACGCAGACCGGCCGGCCCGAGAGGTCCAGCGAGACGTTCGCCAGCGCATCCTCCATCGGCACGGAGCTGTGCCCGTACCGAGCGATGCCTTTCTTGTCGCCCAGCGCCGAGAGCAGGCACTCGCCTAGGCTCAGGCCGATGTCCTCCGTCGTGTGGTGGGCGTCGATGTGCAGGTCGCCCTTGGCCTTGACGGTCAGGTCGATCCGCCCGTGCTTGCTCAGGTGGGTGAGCATGTGGTCGAGGAAGCCGACGCCCGTGTCGATGTCGTACCGCCCGACGCCGTCGAGGTTCAGCTCGCAGCGGATGTCAGTCTCTTTCGTCTTTCGATGGATCTGTCCGGTTCTCGTCTGCATATTTGGTTTCCCTATTTGGCGACGATTTCCCGCAGCGCGGCGATGAGTTTGTCGTTCTGTTCCGGCGTCCCGACGCTGATTCGAAGCTTGTCGGCAATTCCCGGCTGATTCCAGTACCGCACGAAAATGTTCCGGCGGGCCAGCTCCTCGTGAATCGGAGCGGCTGAGCCGTTCCTGACTTGGGTGAAGACGAAGTTCGAGTGACTGTCGCGAACCGCGAATCCCAAGTGCCGCAACTGCTCGGTGAGAGTCCGCCGGGCGCCCTTGATCTTCTCGACGTTCTCGCGGAAATATGCCTGGTCCTTGACCGCCGCGGTCGCCAGTGCGATCGACAGGGCGTCCACGTTGTACGAATCCTTGACCTTGAGGAGCCCGTCGATCAGCCCCTTGTCGGCGATGGCGTACCCGAATCGCAGGCCTGCCAGCGAGTACCCCTTGCTCAGCGTCCGCAGGATGATGACGTTGGGGAAGTCCTTGACCAGCGAGACGCAGTTCCACTCGGCGAAGTCCGCGTAGGCCTCGTCGATGAGCAGAACGCCCTTGATCTCTGCGGCCAGGGAGGCCAATTCGCCCACGCGGATGAGACTGCCCGTCGGTGCGTTCGGGTTGCAGACGATGGTCAGTGCCGCCCCGGCGGTCGCCAGCTTGGCGGGGAGGTTGAACTCCGCGTCGAACGGGATCTCGATGGCCTCGCACGGGTGCAGCTTCGCCAGGACCGGGTACAGCGTGTACGTGGGCACCGGGTACGCCAGCGGCCGATACTCGTCGCAGAAGGCCCGAATGGCCATCGCGAGCAGCTCGTCGCCGCCGTTGCAGCACAGGATGTTCTCGGGCAGCACGCCGTGAATCTCCGCGGCCGCCTCGCGAAAGACGGTCGCCATCGGGTCCGGATACCGTCGGAGTTGTTCCGGCCGGACCTCGGCCAATATCTTCATCACCTTGGGCGATGGCGGATAGGGGTTCTCATTGGTATTGAGCTTGACGACATCCGTCGCCTTCGGCTGAAACCCCGGCGTATACCCCGCCGCCTGTTCTACGTTGTCACGAAAATAACCCATCGTCTTGATCTCACCCAGCTCATCGCACGGAATCGCCCGACCCGTCACACGGGCTCCCGGGCGAAGCCAGATTATACGCAGATTCCCCGTCCGGCGAAAGCTCGATTTCGACACGCAGTACCATGCGTCCGGTACTTCCTGGACCGGAAGGAAATGGACGCCACAGAGACGAGTTCCCCCTGCATGGCCGCGCCGGCAGTGGGCGGCGTGGGCTTTGCCCACCATCTCCATTTCTATATCGTTACGCCTTCTTCCTGTTTCGTGTTGGGATCGTGTGTCCGGAGGCTACGCATCTCCCTGTCCGCCTGTCAGGCCCAGCCTTCCTGCCTGTCACCTTGTGGTCCTCCATCCTCTTGAGTTTTGCACTTTCCTTCGTCGTGTCCTTCTTCTTTCCGGCGGGCGTGTTCCTCTTGCCGCCTTTCCTCGCAGCCTTCTTCTGTTGTGCCTTCGTCCTCGCCAGCCACTGGGTGTGGACCTCCTTGCGGCGCTCCGGCGGCCATTCCCGTGGGAAGTTCACCCGGGCGAATTCCCCGCATTCCTCGACCGCCGCACGATCATAGGCACGCGCTGCCTCAACCTCGTCGTCGAAATAGCCGAACCAGCGATCTTTACCCGCGAAGCGGCATTGTGCAAAGTACCTATTTCGCCGTTTGCTGTAACAGACGCCCTTGAAGCGGAAGCGTGTGCCACGCTGCTTGCGTGCATTTCGCTGGTTTTCCTGGCGTGTGCAGACGCGTAGATTGAATCGGCAGTTGTTGGCCCTATTGCCGTCGGCATGGTCCACGACCATTCCTTTGGGCGGCTGCATGATCTCGCGGTGCATGAGGATCGTTCTGCTGTTCTCGCTTCGCCCGGCATATCCGCCGCTGGCCGTACCCCACTTCCACCGGCTGAGCCACTCGTAGTCGGCCGCGTCCACGTAGGCGTAGTGGCCCTCTGCCAGCGGGATCAGGCGGACCTCGCCTCCCGGCGTCGCGGGCTTTCGCCGGTAGTTCCGGCAGGGGATGCCCGTGACCTCGTGCAACTGGCCGGGCCATTGGGGATGGTTGGCGCATCGCGGAACGAGCGGCTTGCCCATCCACACCAGTCGAAGCCACAGTTCCGCGTCGCAGACGGAATAGATGCAGTTGTGACAATTCGGTCCGGACATGATTCCTCCTTTCCATTTCTCTCCCAAGCCGGGGCCCGCGTCCCGGCCGACAATAGACCATTCAATATGACATGCGATAAATGATAAAAGTTGGGATGTTATCTGTCAACAAAAATTCATCCAAATAACCATACCAATGGCGCAAGTCCTTGCTGCGAAGGGAGTAAGAGCGTTGTTTTCCGGCTCATCCGGTTCTTGCGCACTTCTGGGGTCATGCAGCGCTCCGTAACCGGGGACGCCGTCCCCGGACTCCTGGCATTTTTCGCTTTGTGCCAGCAGCATGGTAGTGCGGGGGCGACGGCGGAACCGAATGGCCTCGCTCGTGATATGATCGGGAGAACACCGAGCGAATGCGGAACCGGGCCGCAGGGCGCCTGACCAGTCGGTTCCTTTCTTTGTACTCATGCTATTGGCCCCAAGCGTCAAATGCCGGGGGGGCAGCGCCCCCATCACACAGGGAAGTACGCAAGAACCGGATGAGCCGGAATTCGCATGGTATGAGCGGACAACGCCGGAGCGGACGGGCTGGCTCGAGAGTCGTCCCGTCACGCAGACTTCACCGGAATTCCAGAATGTGAAATAGGTAGGTGTGATACTCGGGTTTCCTGGCTTTCGGATGCTCCACCGCACGGGCGATGGCAGCGTGGACCTCTATCGCGAAATCAAGCCCGAACTCCGGGAGGAGTCAATGAGGCCATTTCCACCGTTTCGGAGTCTTGCTCGATGTGCCAACTGGTGGGGGCGGTCCCTGCCGGAAACAGGTGTTGTGACAGGCGAGAGGCCGACGGAGATTCCTGGACCCTGCAGGGCGGACGACACATGCTGATTTCTGTGCTGCTGCGAGACTCCGCGTGCGAGCAGGGCTGGTTCCGTTTTGGTTTCGTCGGAATCGCTAGCAGCCCGTTGAAGAATTCAGAGAGCGGGTAGCTCCGGTCGGAGAATCGGCCAGACGACGGAGGGGGAGCCCAACCGCCATCGCGAGGATCGAGTCGGCGTACCACGGCGCCACAACTCGCAGGCGAGGCGAATCCCCCTGCGAAGGAAGCCAAGAATAAGGCCCTGCAGGCCCCGCGGGGTCCCCAGGCCGAACACCGTCCGCATCACCAGAGCCAGATTGCACCCAGCCACATGAATCAGCAGTCGTTTGAGAATCCGAGCATGTGTGCGAAGATGCGTCCGACGCATCCCGCCCGTCTCATAGCAGTGAGCGAACGGACGCTCCAACAGTTCGCCCCGTTTGCGGAGCAGCCGTTTGCCTCGCTCGCCGTGAATCCGGCGACGGTTCGCGTACACCGCCTGGCGTTCCGCCTCCCGATCCTTCCAGTGACGACGGCCCCGGTATCTCGGCTCCGACACGTAGCTGCGAATCGCTTGTCCCTGCAAGGTCCGAACCGTCTCGTTGCTATGATATCCTTTGTCCGCCACCACCTCTTGCATCCCATTCGGATGCAGACCTTCTTTCGCCTGCGGGTCTCCCTGCACTTGGGCCAGATTCTTCTCGGTCTCCGACAACGTGGTCGCCATCGTCGTCGTGTCCCCCTGGTCGGCCCCTTGCAGGGTCACCGCGACGATCGCCCCCGTCTCCAGGTCCACCGCGTGCTCCGCCTTATGCGCCAGATGCGTTCGTCCATCCTTCATCTTCGTGATCCTGGCGTCCGGATCGTTCGGATTGTACCAGTCCTGATTCGAGCCCTTCTTCGGCCGCTTCCGGTCGATCCGGGCCAGGTCCTCACGCGTCGGACTCTCGATCCCCGACGCCTTCGCCAGATCCTGCAGGAACTCCTCATACCGCTGATCCGTGTCCCGACGCACGATGCTCCGCAACGCCGCGTTCGCCTCCAGCGTGGTGGCGTCGATCCCGATCGTCTTGCCCTTCAGGAGATTACTTGTCGCCAGCACCTTCAGCACCCACTGGAACACCTCCCGATGCGTCTCCACATCGATCCGACCCCGAATCACCGACAGGCTCGAATGTTCCGGCGTCCGCTCGTTCAACTCGTACCCCAGAAACGACCGCAACGCCAGCGAGTCCGCACACCGCCAGGCGATCCCTCGTTCCGAGTCGATCCCCTCGAAGTAGCCGATCAGCAGCATGCGAAAATACACCCCCGGCGGAATGCTCGGACGACCCCGAGTCGGGGCGTAGAACGAGTCGCACCGGTCTTCGACAAACCGGTCGAACCCGTGCTCCTGCAGCAACTGATTCAGCCGTTGGTAGAAAGGATGGCCGGGCGAGGTCACGATCTCGGTCGTGTTGATCCACAGGTTCTGTTGACGTTCCAAGCGACGCTTGCTCATCGACATGGGGCATCCTCCATGACCTTCATGGCCCCACAATAGCAAGTCAGATACTCAGTGTCCACAACAAAATGCTCGCCATGAAGACTTTTTCAACGGGCTGCTAGGCAAAATGCCTATTGCTCTGCCGACTTGCCGCACTATCGTGTTGTCATCGACAACAAGCTGTGGAAGCACAGGACGAACGATAGTCCCCATCCAAAGTGAGAGGAGCGACCTATGTTTCAGCTCAAGAATCGGCTATTGGCGTCTTCGGCACTGCTGATGTTCCTGGTCATCTTTCTCGCGAGTGTGAGCGTCTTCACGACGACCGCCTCCGGCCAGTCCGGGCCGGCGTGGCACACGCAGACCACGATCTACCAGGTCTTCGTCGAGAAGTTCACGCCCGCCGGGACCTTGAAGGGCGTGGAGAAGGAATTGGCCTACCTCCAGGACCTCGGGGTCGGCACGATCTGGCTGATGCCGATCTTCGAGGCCATGGACGACCACGGATACAACACGACGGATTACTACAAGATCACGTCTCGCTACGGCACGGAGCAGGACCTGAAGGACCTGACGAAAGCCGCACATGTGCGAGGGATGCGAATCCTCCTGGACCTGGTCATCAATCACACGGGCTCGCTGCATCCCTGGTTCTGCTCTTCCGATCCCGCCAAGAGGAAGGACCATTGGTACATCTGGGCCGACAAGGACCTGCAATGGAACGACCCCTGGGAGGACGATTCCACGACGCATGCGGGAAACGCCAACAAGACGTGGTTCAAAGACCCGTTCGACGGCTACGACCGAAACGGCGATGGGGACACCCACAATGACGATTACTACTACTCCGTCTTTGGGAACGGGACAGCGCCATGCTACGACTCTGCCGGCCAGCTCGTTGGTTACGGCGGTACCATGCCGGACCTGAACTACAATGACGCCACGGCGAAAGACCAGATCGTCGACGAGTTCAAGAAGGTCATGGACTATTGGCTGAAGAACGCGCAGATCGATGGTTTTCGATGCGACGCGGTGCGCTATCTGTCCGAGACGGGCTCAGGCGAGCAGGCGGATCAGGACGGAACGCACAAGGTCTGGCAGGAGTTGAGGACCTGGCTGGACGCGGATCATCCCACGGCCATCCTCCTGGCGGAAGCTCCCACGAAAACGTATGAGCAGATGCGTTCCTACTACGGCAGCGGAAACGAGTTCCACTGTGCGTTTCATTTCAATTTCCAGGGGGACCTGATGACGCCTGCCAGATTGGGGTACAGGCCCAACAGCTTCCTGAGCAGTCTGTATGCGATCCAATGCGGTTTGCCCGCCGGGACGCAGGATGTCATATTCCTGAGCAACCACGACCAGTTTGCGGGCGACCGGGTTGCCTCGCAACTGGGGTCCGATGTGGCGAGGATCAAGTTGGCTGCCTCTCTCTACCTGCTGCTGTCCGGCAATCCGTCGATCTACTACGGAGAGGAGATCGGCACAACCGGCGCCGGCAGCGATGCCGCCCTCAGGCCGCCGTTGAACTGGAGCGACGTGTGGTCCCAGGCCTTCGATGAAGGCTCGATCCTGAATCACTACCGACGGCTCTTGAAGGTCCGCAAGGAATACGACGCCTTGCGGGGCGGCATCACCTACTTCGCCCACGCGCACTACTCGGGCGATGACCGGTGGGACAACGATCCGTCGGATCGGTCGAAGATCCTGGCGATTGTCCGGGAGTGGTTCCGAGAGAGAATCCTCGTCGTCCACAACTTCGGCGATAGCGATCAGGAGATCCACGTCAGTCTGGACAGCACCAAGCTCTCGATTCCCGACGGGACGCCGGCGTTCTCTCTCATGGGAACGGCTCCCGCCCAGGCCGTGTCGGCGTCCAACAGGAACTGGTACGACGTGGGCACAGTGCATCCGAGGTGTTCCAAGGTCGTATTCTTGGGAAACATCGACAAGTACCGGGATGCGAAGGGGCAGTTCGTCACCTATGAGAACGCCCTTCAGGACGGTCAGAACGTGGTCACAGTCCATTATCGCGAGGATCACTCCTCGCCTGGCTACTGCGTCCACACCTGGGACAACAGAGGCCTGGTCGGCAACAACAAGACGCCGATGACCTATGAAGGGCAGCATGGCGGGGGACACTGGTGGTCCGCTGCAATGAGCCGGATGCCGGACGAGTTCGGGTTCTGTTTCGTGGACGGCCAGGACAATTGGGACGGAATCCCGCGGAAATACAAAAAGCAAGGCGCAGACGTCTTCGTCATGGCGGGGTCCGCCAACGTCAGTACGAGCCGGCCTTGAGGGCACGGACGCCGCGATGAGGGTGTGCTTCATGATGGTCAGGTGATGCAGAGGGTGAGGACGTCCCCGGCATCAGGTTCCTGCGTGATGTGCCAAGTGGTCCGGGTCAGTCTTTGCAGGAAGCGGGTGTCGTGACTGACCAGCAGCAGGGCGCAGGGGCAGTCGACGAGGGCCGTCTCCAATGCTTCGATGGAGGGCAGGTCCATGTGGTTGGTCGGCTCGTCCATGACGATGATGTGCGGCGCGCGGACCATGCCCAGCGCGAGCATGAGCTTCCGCGTTTCGCCCGGACTGGGTTCGTCGCTGACGAGGAGCCGCTCGGGCCGGGAGCCCAGACGGCTGACGATGTTCATCAGGTGGCCCAGTTGATCTGCGGCCAGTTGCCGGGCCTGATCGAGCAACTCCTGCGACCGGCTTGCGTCAATCTCCTGTGGTACATAGGTCTGCTGTTCCGTGGGCACACCGAGAATTGCGATGATCCGGCGCACGAGCGTGCTCTTGCCCGATCCGTTGGCTCCCGTCAAGGCGATGCGATCCGTTGGGCGGATGGTCAGATCCGGATGCCGGAGCGATCTATGTTCGCCCAAGACGATGGCGCCGGCCGGCAGATCGAGTAGGGTGTTGCGTTTCGAGGTCGAGCCGGCAAGCCAGATGCCCGTTTCGTATTGCTTCTTGACGCGGGTTGTCTGTGACTTGCGTTGTGCTCGTTCCAGTTGCCCGCCGATCTGGCGCCGCAGTGTGCCGCCGACCGCGTCCTTGCTGGTGACTCGGGCGAGATTCTTCTTGCCCCTGGCGTCGTGGTCCCTGGCCCCCAGGCCGCGTTTCGAACGCCGACGATCGGCCGCCGCGGCCAGTTGCTCCCTTCGGGCAGCCTCCCGCCGGATTCTATCGCATTCCCGCCGGTCCTGTTCGTGTTGCCTGGAAGCCGCTTGCCGCTCCATGTCGGCAACCTCCATTCCCTTTGTCACGCCACCCGGGCGGACCGTCACATCCGGCGGATCGAGGAACACGCACTGCCCACACAGCGAGTCGAGTAGCTCTCGGTCGTGACTGACCAGGAGGCCCACCCCGTCGAACGATCGCATCGCAGCGACCACCGCGTTCTTGGCATTGGTGTCGAGGTGATTCGTCGGCTCGTCGACCGCCAGGACATCGGGCTCAAGCCACAGCGCCACCGCGATCTGCGCCCGCTTGCGTTCGCCGTGCGAGAGCGTCTGCCAGCGGTCGGGCCAATCGGGCTGGACGCCCAGCATTTCGCCGATGCTCCTCGCGGGTCCGGTCCGGTCGTCGATGAGTTCCTTCAACGTGGCCGGCGCGTCGTCGGTTCGCTGGGGGCAGTAGGCAACTCGCGGCGGAGCCTCGACCACGCCGGCTTCGGGCGCCAACTGTCTTGTCGCCAGCTTCAGAAAGGTGGTCTTGCCGGCGCCGTTGGCCCCGACCACGCCGGACCAGCCGCAGGGCAGGTGCAGAGATAGGCCGGAGAAGAGCGGCTCTGCCGCTGAGGGATAGGCAAACGTCACATCATGGAATCGGACAAATAACCTGCTCATGGCCTTCGTTCGCTACGGTTCGGCGCACTCGCCGAGAGGACAACCCGATCTCGGGCAATCTCTTGAACAACGGCTCGGCTGTATTCGTCTAATTCCGCATCGACCTGATTCCTTGATGTCGAACTGGATTGCGTCTGTTTATAGACGATAGTCACAGAGATGTCAAGGGACTGCCGCGAGCATGATGTGACGCTGAGATGGTGGGTCCGAATTGCGTAGTCTTCGATTCTCTCGTACTATGTCGCTGATGTGTGCCCTGAGGTCAGGCGTGTCCCTAATCAGGTATGGCGCTGACGTCGGTTTCGTATGAAGTGGAGGTGTGGAGCAAGGTGGTTCGACTCCTTGAAAGCAAGAAAAGTGCCCGCCGCCGGGGTTTCACGCTGGTGGAGCTGCTGGTCGTGATCGCCATCATCTTGCTGCTGATGAGTCCGTTCTTCGAGCGTTCCTGGTGGGCCGGCTTCCATGAGCACTGGTCCGTCGGCGACAGCATACCGCCGGCGGACGGCTGGTCCGCCCACGATGGCGGGCGCAACCAGCTCTACCTCGATTTCCACGCCGACTGGGTGGCCAGAGACATCAGACCGTGATCCGATCGCAAGCAGGGTGACTGCGATATCGCTTTCGTTGTCCGCGGTGAATGCCTGTCACGGTGGTCGCCTGTCAATTCCAGGGTCGGTCTGTAAGCCGAGTTCTGTCCCCGCCCGAAGGCGGGTGGCGGTCATTTATCTGGACCGGTCGTTGCCGACCGGCTCTCCCGCCCGCGGCGCCGAAGCGCAGCGGCTTGCGGGACGCGACCTACCCGCCGGTCCTGCGGCCGAAGCCGCGGATACCCGGGCCGAGTACGGCTGGTCCTTCGGACACGAGGTCCGCAGAACCGTTGCGCCGACCGGCTGCTTGGTCTTGCTGGCGGTGGGGTTTTCCCTGCCGGCGACGTCGCCGCCGCCGCGGTGCGCTCTTACCGCACCTTTTCACCCTTGCCTGAGCCCCTGCGGGCCATCGGCGGTGTGTTTTCTGTGGCACTATCCCTGGGATTGCTCCCGGTGGCCGTTAGCCACCACCGTGCCCTATCCAGCTCGGACTTTACTCAGCGATTGGCGTTATGCCAAACGCCGCGACCGCCCGACCGGCCCTGGAATTGACAAGCGACCATGAATCATCGATCATTTCAAAGAGCATTGTGCCCAACCTCAGGCGATTGTACCGCATTGTGCCCGTTTGCTCCACCGTCGCTTGTTCCGATGTTGCCCCGCTCGGCCGAACGCGGTATCCTACCGTCTCTACGCTGCGCCGCCGGTTGGCGGGGTGTGTCTGTTCGAGGATTGTGCATGTGGCAGATTATCCTGGTCGGAGTGGGCGGATTCACGACGTTCTCCACGTTCGGCTGCGAGACGATGGCGCTGCTCCGCGACAAGGAAATGCTCAACGCGCTGTTGTACGTCGGGCTGCACCTGTCGTTGGGGTTCGGCGCGGTGGCGCTGGGCTACGGACTGTCGACTTGGAAGGGGGGAACCATGCTGCCGAAAGAGGAGCAACTCCTGCGGATCTTCATCGGCGAGAGCGACCGGCACGAGGGCAGGCCGCTCTGTGCATGGATCGTGCGAAAGGCCCGAGGGCATCACATGGCCGGCGGCTTTCTCGACCTCGTCGATGCGGCGGTCCCGAAAGGAATCGCCACGCTGGAGGACATCGAAGTCCACTTCGATCGGGCCGGCCGGGCGGGGGCGTCGCCCCAATTGGAGAGAGATGGCTGAATTCCGACACTACATCCTGACGCGGTTCAACACGGGACTGTATGGCCCGAACCCTCGGATTCGCGTCGCGCCCGACGAATGGATGGACCACCGGATGCGCCTGTTCACCACGATCTCATTGCCCTCGATGGCGGGTCAGTCTTGTCAGAACTTCACGTGGCTGATCCTGATGGACGGGCAAACGCCCGAACACTACATCCGTGCGCTGGAACGTGCGGTGTGTCGGAATATGAAGATCATCTACCTGGACCCGGGGCAGCCTCGCTGGCTGCGAGACCTTGCGCCGGGACCATACGACCTCATCACCACGCGGATGGACAACGACGACGCCTTTCATCGGGATGCCGTCCAGGCCATTCAAGATGCCTGGCGTGCGAAACACGCGGAGCAGACGAAGCCCTGGCTGATCGTCTTTCCGTTCGGCCTGATTCTGAGCCTGGCCGACCGGAAGATGTACGTGATGGAGTACTGGTTCAACAACTGCCCGACGCTCGTGGAGGACTCCCACGATCCGGGCACCGTGTATCGGTGGCAGCACAGCGAGATCCCGCCGACGGTGCCCAGGCACTTCCTCAAGGACAGACCTTCCTGGCTGCAGGTGGTTCACTCGCAGAACCTGCTCAACGCGATCCGCAGCGACAATCCCCTGCGGATCGTTCATGAGGAGCTGCCCGCCAAGCTCGGGTTCCTGCATTGCTTCGGCATCGATCCCGCCCGCCTGCCGCCATCGTGACGCCGTCAATCGGCGCGGAGGACCTCGGTGTGCCTGCAGAACCGCTTGTCGTCCGTCTGTGTGTGGTCCATCCGATAGTGTACGCCGCGACTCTCCTTCCGCAGTTCCGCGCAGTGGGCGACCAACATGGAGGTCGTGAGCATGTTCTGGCATTCCCAGCCTTCCGGGGCATCGAAGACCTTGTCCATCACGTAGCGATGCCAGAACCGGATGATCTCCTGGGTCTCCGCCAGCGGCTGGGCCTTTCGCGTGATGCCCACGTTGCGCCACATCAGGGACCGCATCGAGTTGCGAACGTCCGACGTGTCGAGCCGGCTGCGGTCCGAGGCGGGGATGTCGTACCGGATCACCGGGTGCTTGAGCGACGTGATGTCGCTCGGTTCGCTGGTGGAGACCGCCTGACCGGCGAGCTGGCCGTACACCAGTCCTTCGAGCAACGAGTTGCTGCCGAGCCGGTTGGCACCGTGCAGGCCGGTCGAGGCCACTTCGCCGCAGGCGTAGAGGTTCTCGATGTTCGTCCGGGCGAAGGCGTCGGTCTTGACGCCGCCGATCATGTAGTGGGCGCTCGGACGGACCGGGATCAGATCGTGGCTCACGTCGATGTCGAAGCTCTCGCACAGGTCGCTGATGAGCGGGAACCGCTTGGCGAAGAACTCCTTGTCCAGGTGGCGGATATCGAGGTAGACGTGCGTCGCGTCGGTCTTTCGCATCTGGGCGAGGATGGCCCGGCTGACCACGTCTCGCGGGGCCAGTTCGCCTGCCTCGCTGTAGTCCTGCATGAACCGTCGGCCCTTGGTGTCGAGCAGGTAGGCGCCCTCGCCGCGGAGGGTCTCCGTGATGAGTGCCCGCGAGGCGCCCGCGATGTAGAGCGTCGTGGGATGGAACTGCACGAACTCCAGGTCGCGCAGGACCGCTCCCGCCCGGTACGCCATGGCCAGGCCGTCCGTCGTTGCGACCGCGGGATTGGTCGTCTCGCGGTAGAGCTGGCCGCCGCCGCCGGTGGCGAGGATCGTATTGGCCGCCCAGACGATTTGCAGGGCGCCTTCCCTGGTTCGCCCGAGGATGCCGATGCAGCGATTCTCCCTGCCCTCGCCGCCGTTACGCGCCGGATCGGAGAGCAGATCGATGGTGAAGAAGTTCTCGATGACGCGGATGTTCGACTTGCTGCGGACCTTGCGGATGAGCGTCTCCGCGATGGCCCGGCCGGTCTCGTCGCCATGCGCGTGCAGGATTCTCGCGTGCGAATGGCCGCCTTCGAGCGTGGTGTCGATGTGCCCGTTGACCTGGTCGAAGCCGGCGCCCCATTCCTGCAACTGCCTGACCAGCTCGGGACCCTGACGGACGACCTGCTCGACGACCTGCGGATCGGAGAGGCCGCCGCCGGTGCGGAGCGTGTCGGCCACGTGCGCCTCGAACGAATCCTCGGCGCGAAGCACGGAGGCGATGCCGCCCTGGGCGTTCCAGGTGTTGCTTTCCTCGATGCCGGCCTTGCAGACGACGATGACGTTGCGCCGGTCGGAGGCTTCGATAGCCGCACGCAGTCCGGCGACGCCTCCGCCCACGACCACGCAGTCGGTGAAGAGCTGGCTGGTCGAGATCGAATCGATGTTCACCAGATACCGTCGCGGCTCGCCGAAGCGGACCCGCTCGGACGGTATCGACTTATGCCCTTTGTCGTGCTCACTCATGGCGTCCATTGTCCTGCCGAACAGCGGTCTCGAAGACCCTCTGCCGGCGTAAAGAGAAAACCGTGGGACGAACCCACCTGCGAAAGCGATGGCCCCCTGGGCAGGAGTCCAAGACGGCGCCTTCGCCGCAAAGCCCCCCATGATACCCGAACCACCGACTCCTCGCCAGGGAAGAGTCTCAAGAAGGCCAAGATGGCCAAGCGAAATTCTTGACCCCCTTGGACACCTTGAGCAGTGAAATCCCTGGCCCACCGAGGGGGGTGAATAATCCCCTGCATGGCACTGGGAATAGCACAATTCGTGCAACATCTGAAAACACAAAACACCCGCGACGCGAGATTTTTTTTATTCGTTGCCCACCAAACACTTGCGTGCTTTTTGCACGGTTCTCTTGCACAGAATTCTCGACCAATTCGTGCAACATCGGGCAAGGGTAGAGGGACGCTGATGTTTCGACGTCCCCAGAATCGAATGTCGGCGCGATGTTGGAAAGGAGTTTGGAGATGAACCTGAGCCCGTTCGAGCTGGTCCTATCGAAGCTGCCGGAAGCCCGTCCGATCGGCGGGACCTCGCAGAAGGCCTGGAGGGCCTGCTGTCCCGCCCATGCGGACGACAAGCCCAGCCTGTGCGTCAGTCTGGGCGAGGAAGGTCGTGCGTTGATCCACTGCTACGCAGGCTGCCCGCCGGAAGCGGTGGTCGCGTCCCTCGGCCTGTCCATGGCCGACCTGATGCCGCCGAAGGAGAGAGAGAAGGTCAGAAGGCAAGAGCAGAAGGTCAGAAGGTTGGAAGGTGAGCAGGTCGGAGAGATGGCTGCACGCGACGGGAGCCTGGGAGCCAACCCGTCCGTCCGACCTTCCGACCTTCTGACCTTCTCACCGTCTTCTTCCGGCTACGCCGCCAGCGACGACGCGATCGCGGAGCTGACGCGCCGCCTCGGTCCCTGCTCGCGGACGTGGGTCTATCACGACGACTGCGAGGACCCCATCGGCTACATCCTCCGCTGGGACACGGACCGGGGCAAGGAGATCCGTCCGGTCAGTCGTCGGGGGGACCGCTGGTTCCTGGGCGGGATGGCCACGCCGCGACCGCTGTATCGGCTCGTCGAGCTGCTCAAGCGACGCGACGAGCGGGTCTACGTCACCGAGGGCGAGAAGGCCGCGGACGCCGGCATCAGTCTCGGTCTGCTCGCGACCACCAGTCCGCACGGCTCCGCCAGCGCTCGCAAGGCCGACTGGCGCGTCCTGGCCGGTCGCGACGTGGCGATCCTGCCCGACAACGACGACGCGGGACGGCGCTACGCGGACGATGTGACCTCGATCCTGCTGGCACTGAACCCGCCTGCGACGGTGCGGATCGTCTCGCTGCCCGAGCTGGAGCCCAAGGGCGACCTCTACGACTGGCTCGAGCATCACGACGCGGTCGAGTCGAAGGACCTGCGGACCCGCCTGGAGCACCTCGTCGAAGCCCAGCCTGTTCGGAGTGTGCCCGTAAGGGCATCTCTTGACTCCCAGGAGGAGAAGACAACGCCTGACGGCGTCACTACGAACCAGAAGAGAACGCCTGACGGCGTCACGACGAACGTCGTCCCGGTCGTGACCTGCATGGCGGACGTGGAGGAAACGCAGATCCGCTGGCTGTGGCCGGAACGCATGTCCCTGGGACGCATCACGATGCTCGTGGGCCGACCGGGCGAGGGCAAGAGCTTCCTGACGACGGACATGGCCGCGCGGGTCACGCGGGGAGCGACCTGGCCGGACGGCTCGACCTGTCCCGAAGGTTCCGTCCTGCTGATCTCGGCCGAGGACGACCCGCGCGACACGGTGCGACCCCGCCTGCGGGCCCACGGCGCGGACCTGTCCCGCGTGCACCTGCTGACGACCGTTCGACGCACCGACGCCGACGGTCGCGAAAGCGAGACCCTGTTCACCCTCGCGGACGTGGAGGCCCTGGAGACGGTCCTGCAGGCGCATCGCGACTGCAAGCTGGTCGTCGTGGACCCGATCGGCTCGTTCCTGGGCGGTCGGACGGACGCCCATCGCGACAACGACGTGCGGTCGGTACTGGTGCCTGTGGCCCGGCTGGCGGAGCAGTACGACGCAGCGGTGCTGGTCGTTGCCCATCGTCGCAAGAGTCCCGGCGGCTTCGCGGACGACATGGCGTTGGGCAGCCGGGCGTTCACCGGTCTGGCCCGCGCCGTCTGGCACGTCAGTCGGGATCGCGACGACAAGCAGCGACGCCTGCTGCTGCCGGGCAAGAACAACCTGGCGGCCGAGGGTCGCGGCCTGGCCTTCACCATCGCCTCCGACGACGGCGCCCCCAGGATCCGCTGGGAGTCCGACCCGATCGACATGACCGCCGACGACGCCCTCCGCGAGGAGAGCAATCCGACCGGCGACGAACGACACACGGCCCTCGACGACGCAACGACCTGGCTGCGCGACACCCTGGCCGACGGTCCGCTGGCGAGCGAGGAACTCTTTGCCCGCGCCAAGGCCGACGGCTTCGCCCACAAGACGTTGGAGCGAGCCAAGAAACAACTGGGCATCCGACCCTGGAGAACAGGGCAAGGGAAGGAGATGGCGTGGTTTTGGGAACTGCCCGCAGGGGCCTGCGACCCGACGGAGCAAGCCGACCCGCCGGCGCGGGAACCGGCGACCGCATGCCTCTGCTGATTGCGCCAGTCCCCAGGGGCAATCGCTCCAGACGGCCAAGGCAGTCAAGACGGTCAAGACGGTCAAATAAAAACACTTGGCCTTCTTGACCGTCTTGGCGTTCTTGGTTGCGTAGGGTGCCCCCGATCAGGTCGGGGGCAGGCTCCCCCTGCGAAAGCAGGGGTACCACGCACCACACAACCTCCGAGGGCGACGAAGACGGTGCGTCATACGCACCCTACGGCGTCCATTCGGAAATGGGAGGCGATGGGGTGGCGTCGGGTCCGCTTGGAGTTCCGCGTTTACGCGGTCTTCACCCGCCTGAAGGCGGAACTCCCAACGGCGTCCATCTTGAAATGGCGGGCACGATTGCCGTGGCGTGTCGCGGGCATCCTGCCCGCGATTCGCGGGCAAGATGCCCTCGACACAGACTTGGCCGGTCCCCAAATGAAGGCACGTGCAGAACAAACGAGTGCATCGCGTGTCTCTCAGAGCCGTGCCGTCTTCCCCGCAATTCCGTGAAGGACATCCTCGAAGACCAGATCGCCCTGAAGCTGGCCTGACCCCCGCGCAGTCCGCCGGGTGGCTCCAGACGGCCAAGGCAGTCAAGACGGTCAAATAAAACTACTTGGCCTTCTTGACCGTCTTGGCCGTCTTCGGAACCCGCTGCCCGATGCGCGGAGGTATTATCCTCTTCCCCTGGGCGGAACGGGCCGATATAATGAGAACAACCTCGCGGGGGGTCGTGCTTCGGGAGCGAGGGGAACGATTTGAGCCTGGGAGGAGCATCATGGGAATCATCGGCCGAAGCTCGCGGAGCGTCGTGGTCGCGTTGTGGATTGCCCTGGCGGGCGGACTGGCGACGGGCCAGGAGGGCCAGACGGCGCGGGAGGCCGCCAAACGGGCGATGGTGCGTCCCGAGCGAGGGCCGAGTTTCGTGGCGGGCGAGGTGATCGTCCAGTTCAAGGACGGCCAGGGCGCGGGCATTGCGGCCGCGTCGGAAGAGGCCACCGTCCGGACGCATGAGACGGACCTGCTGCGATTGCGGTCGAAGTTTGGCGTCGAGAACGCGGGACCCGTTTTCCGACGGGTGCACGAGCAGGCGCGACGGGGCAAGCTCGGAGCGGGTCTGAGCATCGCCTCCGCCCGGCGGTCGCGGGACCTGCTGCGGTTCTACGTGCTCCAGACCGAGCGGGATGTGCAGGCGCTGTGCGAGGAGCTGAAGGCGGACCCTGCGGTCGAGTTCGCCCAGCCGAACTATGTCTATCGCATCTGTCGGACGCCGAACGATCCGGAGTTTCCCGATCAGTACGCCCACCAGCTCATCCGGATGCAGGACGCCTGGGAGATTTCGACGGGCAGCCGGGACGTGGTGGTCGCGATCCTCGGCACGGGGACCGACGTGAGCCATCCGGACCTCCAGGACAACATCTGGGTCAACGCAGGGGAAATCCCGGGCAACCAGATCGACGATGACGGCAACGGATTCGTGGACGATGTGCATGGGTGGAACTTCCGGACCGGGGACGGGGACATGGAGCCGTGGGACAGCCACGAGACGCAGGTCGCAGGCGTCATCGCGGCGGTTGGCAACAACGGCCTGGGCGTTGCGGGCGTCAACTGGCAGTGCAGCGTCATGGTGCTGCAGTTGAGCGAGGACTTCAAGTCCGACCACGTGGCGGGGTCGCTGGACTACGCGGCCGCCAACGGCGCGCGGATCGTGAACATGAGCTTCGGCGGCGACGCGTTCGGTCCCGCCGGCGACGTGGTGGTCCGCACGGCGATCGACAGCGCCTGCGAGCAGGGCGTGCTCCTGGTCGCCAGCGCGGGCAACTCGGATACGAGCCGGCCGGTCTTCCCGGCGGCCTACCCCAACGTGCTGGCGGTCGCCTCCACCAACGGCGAGGACGTCAAGACCGGACACAGCACGTTCGGCAACTGGGTGGACATCGCAGCGCCGGGCACCGACATCGTGACGACCACTGTGAACGCGAAGTACGTCGCGACGGCGGGGACCTCGTTCTCGTCGCCCTACGTGGCGGCGGTCGCGGCCCTGCTGTTCGCGCATCGTCCGGACCTGACGAATCTCGAAGCCCGCGCGATCCTTGAGAACACGACCGATCCGGTCTACTATGGCGATGTGGACCCGAACGCGGGGTACATCGGGACGGGGCGCGTGAACGCGTACTCGGCCCTGCTGGCGGCGGACGAGCCCCAGCCGCTCAGCGAGGTCTTTCTGCCGGCGGCCAACCAGGTCTACGCCGCCGACGGCAATGCGATCGATCTGTGCGTCTTCGCCTATGGCGACACGTATCGGCTCGACTACCGTGTCCACGGCGTCGCGGACTGGACCGCCATCTCGGCGGGCGACGCGCCGAGCGATCCGAACGCGCTGGTGCGCCGGTCGCTGCCCAACCCGGGCGTGGGGACCTACGAGCTGCGGATTTGCGTGACGAGGGGCGGACGGACGCACACCGACTACCGGTCGTTCGGGGTCACCGATGCGACGCCGCAGGCGGGCTGGCCGACGTTCCGGGACGCGACGCCGGAAGAGCTGTACTATATCTACTACATGAGCAGTCCGGTCTGCATGGACGTCGATGGCGACGGCCGGACGGAGATCATCCATTCGCTCGTCGATTACAGCGGCTACCTCGCAGAGTCCACGGTGGACATCTGGACCGCCGACGGCAAGTCGCTGCCGAACTGGCCGGTCGATCTGGGGTATGCCTGGGCGACGGGCCTGGCGGTCGGCGACATCGACGGCGACGGCGACTACGAGGTCGTCGCGAGCTGCGAGTACGACGGCGAGGTGTACGCCTATCACATCGACACCGGCAAGATGGTCGAGGGCGAGTGGCCCGCCTGGGTGGGCGGCTGGTACGGATACATCACCGCGGGTCCCGTTCTGGCCGACCTGGACGGCGACGGGGACAGCGAGATCCTCGTGGCCCTGGACTACAAGTCCAGCAGCACGGACGGGCTGATCGCACTGCAAGGCGACGGCACGCCGTTCTGGGCGCGACGGTACACGTCGGAGGGACCGCTGGCGGTCGCGGACGTGGATCGCGACGGGGACGTGGAGATCGGTCTGAGCGGGTACGGCCCGGGACTGACGACCCGACTCTATACGTTCCTGCTCGATTCACAGGGCCAGCAGATAGCCCGGTGGAGGGGCGGCAGTCCCAAGGGCGTGGTCTTCGCCGATCTCGACGGCGACGGGACGACGGAGATGGTCTTCTGCGCCGAACAGGAGGTCCTGGCCGTCCGCGCCGACGGGACGACGGTGTGGAGGACGAAGACCGACGACTCGCTCGACTCGGCGGGAGGGATCTGCGTCGGCGACCTCGACGACGACGGTCTGAGCGAGGTCTACGTCACTACGCTCGTCGAGAGCGACGAATACGTCTTCACTCGCGTCTACGCGTTCGACCATGAAGGCAAGCTGCGGACCGACGCGGGCTGGCCCCAATCGATCATGGGCGCCCCGTTGCGGTGCATTCCGCTGATCGCGGATATCGACGGCGACGGACTCAAGGAACTCATTGTCGCCCCGGGCGGCGAACCCTTCATGGCCTGGGAGGCCGACGGCTCGGTCACGCCGGGATTCCCCATGCTGCATCTGGCGGCCGACGTGCAGGTGAGCCCTGCGGTGGCCGACCTGGACGCGGACGGCGATATCGAGATCATGGTCGCTGCAGACGACTTCCGCTTCCATGTGCTGGACCTTCCGGGTTCGTACGCGCCCGAGCTGGTCGATTGGGGCCAGGCCCATCACGACGCGCAGAACTCCGGATGGACGGCTGCTGCGCCCCAGTTGGACACGATCACGGTCCCGTCGGAGATCCGCCCGGGCGAGCGGCTCGAAGTGAAGCTCTCCGCGTCGAACCCTGCGGACCTGCCGCTGCGATGGTCCGTGGGCAATCTGCCGAGGGGCGCCTGGTACGATCCCCAGACGCTCACGCTGTACTGGAAGCCGACGGTCGATCAGGCATTTACCCTCTACACGCTTTCGTTTGTGGTCACCGATGGTGTGCGGCAGTCCAGTCGGGATGTGTCCGTGGCGGTCGTGCCCGACGCCATCTACTACACGAGCATGGACGCGGACCCGAGCTGGACGCTCGACGAAGGCTGGGCCTGGGGCGATCCGAAAGGCCGGGGCTCCTGGACCGGCGATCCAACCGTCGGACACACCGGCAGCGCCGTCCTGGGCTATGCCCTCGACGGCGACTACCCTGACGGCCTGGTCGAGACGCGGTACGCGACGACCGGCCCGATCGACTGCACGGGCTTCACGAACATCCGCCTGAGCTTCTGGCGGTGGCTCGTCGTCGAGGCGCCCTACGATTACGCCTGTGTCCAGGTCTCCAACGACGGTGCAACCTGGACCGATCTGTGGACGACCGGGCAGTCGCACATCTCGGACAGCGCCTGGCAGTACGTGGAGTACGCGGTCCCGCCGGGCATCGCGGACGGCCGATCGACCGTCTGGTTCCGCTGGGGCATGGGCCCGACGGACGACTGGATCTCCTGTCCCGGCTGGAACCTCGACGACGTCCAGGTCACGGGCAAGAGCGGGAACTGACGATCCGATATTTGCCATTTACGATTTGCGATTTACGATTTGAAGCCCCCGGTCGTATCGGGGCTTCCACATGCTCGGCATGCGTAACACGCTGCGGATGATGAATTCCCACATTCATATCGGGCGGATTATACAGATCGCGTCCGATATCTGCATTTCTCGTGTTTCAGGCCGTCTTGGCTAAAATGCACTTGACATTTGTCTCCATTTCGTGTATAAAAATACACATGAAGTGAAGAGGCCTGCATCCCCACTGGATAGCGAGCGGGATCAGGCATTGTCTGCAGTGTGTTGGTGCTGCAAATTGGGTGGACGTCGTTTCATTCGCTGTAATCCCAGTGGCCGAAGAGGGTCTTGTCTCTTTCCCGCCTGATTCGATGGACCGGATGCAGAGGGAGGGAAACCCGGGAGACACAAGGACGGCACAGATCGCAGCATGCGTAACACCGGCGGCCAACGTAGGCTCGCCATAGTATAAGTCGTGTGTTCGAGTCGTGAACCTGTGTTACAGAGAGGAGAGTGTGGAAATGAGAATCATCGCAACGATCGCTTTGGCGGCTGTTCTGACGTCTGTGAGCCAGGCCGCGGTGACTGTTGGCACGAGCGGCGTCAATCCCCAGACGACGACGGCCGTCGCTTCGTATCAGACCTACGGCAGTGATATGGACGGCATGATCGTCACGGCCAACGGCTCTGACTCGGGCACCTGGGCGGACACCGGTGCCTATTCGGGAGCCGCCGGTGGGAGCGGGTGGAATCTGTCCCAGTCTGGCGACACCTGGAGCACCAGTGGGTACTGGACGCTGACCAGCGAGACCGGGATCTCTGTCCTGACAGTTGACGCGGGCGCCGGCGACACGATGTTTGACATCGTGTACGGCGATTACCTGACGCCAAACTCGGCGAATGGCCGTCCGTTTACCCTTGTCGATGCAGGAACCTACAATGGAGACATCACGGTGACGTACAGCGGTCCGGTCAGTCTCACCGGCGATTCCTTCTACGGCGATCTCTACCGATACATGACGATCGCGTTCTCGGAATCGTTCGCCGGCACGCTGACCTTCCTTTCCGATACGGACAACGCGTCCCTGCAGGGGGACATCAATCCGTCCGTTCCGGCGCCGGGCGCCCTGCTTCTCGCGGGCATCGGCTCTGCCATGGTTCGCTTCCTTCGGAGGCGCCAGGCTGCCTGATCGCAATCTGTGGCCTGGGTGTTGACTGGAATAGAAAGGACCCTCGTGTTGAGCGGGGGTCCTTTTCTTTGTGTGCCGAGCATGTTCGACAGCTTGAGGGTGCAAGTCCCTTTGATAACCTGATGGAGGTGAAGTCATAGCGAAGCGCAAGGGTGTCGCCGCGAGGCGGGATCGGAAGGAAGCGTGGAGCCAAGACGCGAGCCGATGGACAAGAAACGGATAGGAGGCATACCGTGTCGGACGCGGGGCATGAGCCAAGACCTGGCCGCTCAAACGGCGGGCAGCGTCCACGGCCCGTGGCGCCTGGCGAACAGTCCGGCCCTGGCGATCGCGCTGCCCCATGCCTACTTCGACTCGTTGGGGATTCCGAGATTGACGGTTCGTCCGTAGCTCAACCCGCCGAACCGCCGTATGCGGACCCGCATGTGCGGTGGTGTGACAGGGAAAGCGGGCGACCGCCTACCTATGTCGATTTTGGGACTGCCCGGCTGTCCGCACGATCACGGGGCGGCAGGGCCGAGGGGTGCGGCCATCAGCAGGCCGTGAAGGCCCCTGCCGTAGTAGTTGCGAAGGCGGTGGACCTTGCGGAAGCCATGCTGGTCGAAGAAAGCCATGCCGGCCTCGTTGGCGGGCGAGACTTCGAGCGTGATGATGCGACAACCCTGCCGGCAGGTCAGTTCCGTGAAGGACTCCAGTAGTCGGGCGCCGATTCCCTTGTGCTGGAACTCGGGCAGAACTGCGATGCTGTCGATGTGGGCGGCGGGGGGCGCGTGCCACGTCTCGATGGGACCCAGGACGTAGCCGACGAGCCGGCCATCCAGGATCGCTGCGAGGAACAGGCTCTCCGGGTCTTCGAGATAGAACTCGAAGTCGCGTCGGTCCATCGTGTAGTAGGCGTAATAGTGGACGTTGAAACACTGCTGCTCGATGGTCAGCAGGGCGTCCATGTCGTCGGCGCGGGCGGGCCGGATCTCGACCTGGCTGTGATTGTCCTCATCGATCTGGGGATGGTCGTTCATTTCCTGCATGGCCGACGCGCGGGCCGGCGGGAGGCGGACGCAATGAGCCGGGCCAGCTCAGGCTCCGATTCCTCGGTGAACTTGATGATCTCGTTCATCATCCGCACGGATTCGTAGGGGTACTTGCCCACGGCGCTCTCCGCGGAGAGCATGACGAAGTCGGTGCCGTCGAGGATGGCGTTGGCGACGTCGGTGACCTCGGCGCGGGTGGGCCGGCTGCTCTCGGTCATGTGTTCGAGCATCTGCGTTGCGGTGATGACGAACTTTCCCGCGGCGTTGCACTTGTGGATGATCTGTTTCTGGACGACGGGGACCTCGTAGATCGGGATGGCGACGCCCATGTCGCCGCGGGCGATCATGATCCCGTCGGCGGCGTCGAGGATCTCGTCGATGTTGCGGATCGCCTGGCGGCACTCGACCTTGGCGACGATCTGGCAGTCGGGCAGGTACGGCTTGACGATGGCGGCCGCTTCGAGGACGTCGTCGGCGTTCCGGACGAACGACAGGCTGATGTAATCGACCTCGTTGCGAATGGCGAACTCGATGTCCTGCCGGTCCTTGTCCGTCATGCCCTGGAAGGTCAGCTTCGCGCCGGGCATGTTGATGCCCTTTCGCTCCTTGAGAATGCCGCCCTCGATGACGGTGGCGCGGATGCTGCCGGCGTGGACGCTCTCGGCCCGCAGGGCGAGCAGGCCGTCGTCGATGTAGATCATCTGGCCGGGCTTGATCTTCGTCAGGTCGCCCGTGTAGTCGAAGGGAATGGTCTTCTCGCCGACGGCGTGCACGTCGTTGGTCAGCCAGACCGTGGCGCGGTCCTTCAGGACGCGGGTCTTCTCGCCGGTGAAGTGGCCGATGCGGATGCGGAAGCCTGCAAGGTCCTGCATGATGCGGATGCGCCGCCTGTACTTCCTGTTGATCCGTCGGATGAGATTGACGTTCTCCAGGTGCTGCTTGTGCGTCCCGTGGGAGAAATTCAATCGGACCACGTCCAGTCCGGCGCGGACCATCTTGCGCAGCACGGTGTAGCTGCTGCTGGCGGGTCCCAGCGTCGCCACGATCCTTGTCCTCGGCATATGACAGACTCCTGCATCGACTGTTTCACGTTGTGCCTGTACGTCGGCAGGATATCACACGGACGGGCGCGTGTCCATGCTATCACGGGCCGAGATTGTGGTGGCGTGGCAGCGTCACGCAGCGTATATTGACGGACTCGTGCGCGGACGGTTGGTGTTATGACAGGCAAGGAGTGACGAAGATGGCTTCGAAACGCATCCGAACGATTGCTGTGATGACCGGCGGCGGCGACTGCCCCGGACTGAACGCCGTGATTCGGGCGGTGGTCAAGACCGCCATCAACAAGTACAAGCTCGACGTGTGGGGAATTCGCGACGGGTATCTGGGCCTGATCGAGAACCACATGGATCGCCTGAGCTACAACCACGTGAGCAACATCCTGACGCTGGGCGGGACCATCCTGGGCACGAGCAACACCGCGAATCCCTTCCGACACGCCATCAAGACCCTCCACGGGCTTCGATACAAGGACGTGTCCGACGAGTGCCTGCGATTCCTCCAGGAGAAGGGAATCGACGCCATGGTCTGCATCGGCGGCGACGGCACGATGGCCATGACGGCCCAGTTCGCCCGCAAGGGCCTGACGGTCATGGGAGTGCCGAAGACCATCGACAACGACCTGTACGGCACGGACGTGACGTTCGGCTTCGATACCGCCGTGACGACGGCGACCGAGGCTATCGACAAGATCCACACCACCGCCAGCTCGCACCATCGCGTCATGATCGTGGAGGTCATGGGACGGTACGCCGGCTGGATCGCCCTGCATGCGGGTGTCGCGGGCGGAGCGGACGTCATCCTCATACCGGAGATCCCCTACGAGCTGCCGAAGGTCTGCGACTACGTCCTGGCACGCTCGCGACGGGGCAAGCGGTTCAGCATCATCGTCGCTGCCGAGGGAGCCAAGCCCAAAGGCGGGTCCATGGTGGTCAGCCATCGCGTCGCACACAGTCCCGATCCCATTCGCCTGGGCGGGATCGGCAACAAGCTGGCGTCCGACATCAGCGCCAGGACGCACCTGGATTGCCGCGCGGTCGTCCTCGGACACGTCCAACGGGGCGGCACCCCCACGCCGAATGATCGGACCCTGGCCACCAATTTCGGACACACCGCCATGGAGCTGCTCATGAAGGGCGTCAAGAACCACCTGGTCGTTCTCAAGGACGGGCGGTTCACCAGCATCAGTCTGCGACTCGTGGCCGGGCGGACCAAGACCGTCCCGAAGAACTACGGATTGGTCAAGGCGGCCATGGCCGTCGGGACCAGTTTCGGCGCGTAATCGCCGGTCCGTTCAGAGCTTGGGGCACGATGGGAGCAGGGGCAACCGCCTGCATTCCAGCGTCTCCGCCTAAGCGGGAATCCCCTGGATCTCACGGGGGACAGAGACTCCCTTGTCCTCTCCTGATCCGCACGACCCTCTGTCTTCCCTCACGGCGGATTTTCGGAATCGCCTGATTAAGGTTCTCCCCGATCCGGCCGATGAAACGCCTGTGGCACGGGGTCTTGAGTGGCCGATAACCATGGAGAATCGAGCAATGAAATGCGATGTGATGGATCAGTTCCGATTCGATCTCACGGATGAGCAACGGCGGTTGTGTGACTGGGTCGCCCGACAGGCCAGGACCGGACCTCGGCGAATCCGCTACGACGAAGCCAAGGCGGCCCTGGATGTCCACGACGAGCAGCTCACTCGCATGCTCCGCGAGGTGCGCGAGCGCCTCGACGAGATCCACGAGATGGTGGAAGCGCCGATCGTGAACACCTGGACGCCGTACTTCGAGGTCCCGTCCGAGGCACGCAGCATCTGGGAAGGCTACTGTCGTGCCGAGAGACAGACGGAACAGCCGCCTGTCCACAATTGGTCGTCCGCGAGCGTTTGTGTCTCGCACTAGTTCGATTGGCCGTGAAGTCCCGCTGGGTGTTCGCCACGTGGTGACGAATCTGCCTGGATCTATGAAGAGAGGGTACCGATGAACGAAACGAAGACGAAGCCCGGCGCGCAGGATCAGCAACTGAGCTGTTACCGACTCTGGATGAAGCCCAAGGGCGCGAAGAAAGGCGACAAGCGCAGTCACATGATCCTCGGACAATACCTGCTCGGGATCAAGAAGTAGGAGGGGTCGCGGCCGGTGGTTTCCTGTGTACACGCTCGCGACGAGCAGGTAGCATGAGACCTATGCCAAGTGACAAGACACGGTCGGGTTTCCAGAGGAGGTGGCTCTTCGCCTCGCTGGCGAGTATGGCGTTGGTGCTGGTGGCGACGCACATCCCCCAGGAGGTGATGCCGAAGGTGTTGAACAGGCACCTGCTGGACAAGGTCGAGCACATGGGGGCCTACGGCCTCATCACGATCCTCTTTCTCCTGTCGCTTCCCCATGGCGGGTCTCGCATCCCTGCGGTGGTCGGCCTTCTGGTCTTGGCCGGAGTCGGTATTCTCGACGAAGCGACGCAGCCGCTGGTCAACCGGGTCGCCAGTGTGGGCGACTACGTGTCGGACTTGATCGGCATTGCCCTGGCCGGTCTGCTTTTTCTTGTCAAGAAACGTCTGGAAGCCGATACTGTGTGCTCGTAGGCGTGGTCGCAGGTCGTTCTAAGGATTGTGTGTAGATGCTGATACGGAGGTGACTGTGGCAAAGCGCAGCGAAGTGAGTCGTAAGGCGACGGGCCCGTATGTGGGAATCATCGGCCTGGGGTATGTGGGTCTGCCGCTGGCGCGGGAGTTTGCCCGCGGAGGCGCCCGGGTGCTGGGCTTCGACATCAACTCGAAGATGGTGGCCCTCATCAACAAGGGCAGGAGTCCGATCAAGCACATCTCTCACGAGGCAGTTGCCGAGATGGTCGGGTCCGGGCGGTTCCGCGCCACGGACGACATGACGAAACTGTCGCGGCCGGATACGCTGATCATCTGTGTGCCCACGCCGTTGACGAAGAACCGCGACCCGGACCTCCAGTACATCGAATCGACCAGCCGGTGCATCGTCAAGTACCTGCGCAGAGGACAGCTCGTCGTCCTGGAGAGCACCACCTATCCCGGCACGACCCGTGAGATCGTCCTGCCGATCCTCGAGCAGTCTGGATTGAAGGTGGAGAAGGACTTCTTCCTGGCCTTCTCGCCCGAACGGGAAGACCCCGGCAACCGGCAATTCCGGACGTCCACCATTCCCAAGGTCGTCGGCGGCTATGGCAAGGAGAGCCTCCGGCGCGCCCTGGACGTGTACCGGATCGCTATCCAGAAGCTGGTCCCCGTCGAGAACTGCGAGGTCGCGGAAGCAGCCAAGATCCTCGAGAACACCTATCGCTGCATCAATATCGCGATGGTCAACGAGCTCAAGATGCTGTTCGACCGGATGGGGATCGACGTGTGGGAGGTCATTCGAGCGGCCAGCACGAAGCCGTTCGGATTCAGCCCGTTCTATCCGGGTCCCGGACTGGGCGGGCACTGCATTCCGATCGATCCGTTCTACCTCACGTGGAAAGCTCGCCAGTACGGCATGACCACGCGGTTCATCGAGCTGGCGGGCCAGATCAACACGGGGATGCCGCACTACGTGGTGGACAGACTCGCCGATGCGCTCAACGACCGCCGCAAGAGTCTGCGCGGCGCGAAGGTGTTGGTGCTCGGCCTGGCTTACAAGCCCGACATCGACGACGTGCGGGAATCTCCCTCCCTCGAGCTGATCGAGCTGCTCAAGCACAAGGGCGCCAAGGTGGACTACAACGATCCGTATATCCCGCAGACGCACAAGCAGCGGGAATACAATCTCCAGATGACGAGTAAGAAGCTCACGGCCAAGATGCTTGCCGGCTACGATGCGGTCCTGATTTCGACGAATCACAGCGACTACGATTACACTTGGATCGTCAGACACGCGCAGCTCGTCGTGGATTCTCGCAACGCGACGGCCAAGGTTCGCGCCGGCCGCTCGAAGATCGTGAAGGCGTAGAAGCCGCCTCGTTCGCTCGGGGTGTTCCGCGTTCAGACGCCGGCAAATGGGCGTCTCCTGCCGCGAGGGGGCGAAGGGTCACGCGAGGCTCTCGGCCAGGGCGTCCCATTCCGCCTGCAGCGCTTCGACCCGCAGGGTGTGCAGGCAGTCCGGACAGAGGAACTGCCCGGAGTCGATTTGCCGGAGGTCTGCCGTCGGGATGCTCGTTGCGCCGCAGCCTTCGCAGAATCCGAACTCGACCGACGGCGCAGGACGCTCGATCGCGGGCGCAGCGGACGAATCGACGTGCAAATCCAGCGGCCAATCCGGGACACCGGAGGTGGAGGAGGGTGCTTCCTGTCCTGATTCGAGGGGGCCGAATCCGACGGCCAGGATCATCGCGTTCAGCCGGGCCTCCATCTCCGCTCTCGCGCCGGCCTCGGCCTGGGTTTTCACGCTTGCCGATTCGATGATCTCCGTGAGACGTCGGAGCTTGTCGAGGAACTGGGCCTTGAATCGTTCCACCTCCTGCGAGCAATCGAGGAGGACCTGCCGGGTTCCGTCCCGTACGACGGCCTGCGTCCACAGATCGCGGGCGGCCTTCTCGGCGATCTCGGGCCCACATGTTGCAGGGACGCTCAGCAATCGCACTCTCGCCTGGTCGTCTCCAGGCAGCTTGACCTCCCACCACCATTGGCCCTGGCGCCGGTACAACGGGCCGGGCAGGGTCACCGTCCACGATTGCTCGGGCATGGTCAGTCCTGTTCGGCCTCCTCCGCGGTCGTATAGGACGGCAGCGGGGGCTGGAACTCGGTTTCCTTGTACGCGCGGGCCTCCCCCTCGGTCAACTGGTTCTGCTCGACGATCCACGGCGTGATGAATACGAGCAGCTCGCTGTTGATCGTCTCCTCCGACTTGAATCGGAACAGCGCGCCGGCCAGCGGCAGGTCTCCGAGCAGCGGGATCTTGTCGATCTGCTGGGTCACTTCCTTTTTCTTCAGTCCGCCCAGGACGACCGTCTGGCCGTTCTTCACGATGAGCGTCGTGTCGGCTTCGCGCCGGTCCACCACCGGCTGCGGATACGTCACGCCGATGCCCGCCACCTGGACCTCGCCGGTGACGACGCTGAACACAGGTTTCATCTGCAGGCGGATCATCTGGTCGCGGACGGCCAGGTGGGCCGTCACTTGCAGCTCGACGCCGACCTCGCGGAAGGCGGTCGATCCGATGCTGCCGCCCAGAGAGGACTCCTGGAGCTCCTGGTAGGGGATCTCGGAGATGATCTTGATCTTCGCCGTCTTGTCGTTGAGCACGAGGACTCGCGGATTCGCGAGCAGCTTGGCGTTGATGTTCTCCTGCTGGGCTCTGAGCATCATGTCGATGTCCACGTCGCTGGTCAGCCAGCCCAGGCGGACGGAACCGGTGGTGTTCTCCGTCTTCGCGACGGTTCCGTTGAACACGCTGCGGCTGAAGGGGTTCGTCTCGGTGTCCGTGCTCGGGATGCCCGTGATGGCGTCGAACTCAGTCCTTGTGCCGGCGGCCCACTGGACGCCGAGGTCGAAACGATCCTTGCTCGTGACATCGTAGATGCGGGCTTCCACGAGGATCTGCGGCGTGATGCAGTCGATCGCCTTGACGAAGTCGCCCATGGCCTTGATCTTGCCCTCCTTGTCGGTGACGAGGATGTGGCTGGTACCCTCGATGTGCGAGACCGATCCGACGTCCGATTTGAACTTGTCGAGCGATTTGACCACCTCGGAGACGTCGGCGTACGTGATCTCGAAGATCTCGGTGACCTGCCTCTCGGGCACTTGGGGCATTTCCTCCCGCGCCAGCACGCGGATGATGTTCTTGCCCACGACATAGTCGAATCCATGCACCTCCAGGATGCTTCGCAGGGCCTCCTGCAGGGGGACGTCGGTCAGCTTCACCGTGGCTTCGCCCGTGACGCTGGGACTGGCGACCACATCGACGTCGGCCTGCTCAGCGATGATCCGGATGACGTCCTCCAGGGGGGTCTTGCGGAACTCCACGCTGATCCTCTTCTCCAGACGCTGTTCGAGAGACGTCTGCGCCGGTTCCTGCGCCTCGGCGCCCCGGGCCGCCTGGGCCGCCAGGAGCGACCACAGAATCCAGATCAGGCCCGCGAGCTTGAGCAGTTGCATCCAGGGGTCCCATGCGCAAGGGGCTGAATACTGCATCGGTTCCCACGATTGTATTGTGCAGGGTCTCATGTTCAATCTCCCGGTCATCGTTTTTCACCGGCTCCGACGGCCTGTTTCCAGGTCCGGCCGTTCATCTCGAATTCAACGCCGTTTTTCTCGATCTTTTTCACAGTGGCTCCGGAGATCTGTTCTCCCTCGTGTGCGACAGCCGTGCCGATGATGGCGGCAGGCCGGTCCTCGCTGTGGAGAATCCCGGTCACGACCAAATCGAGATCGATCTGCGCCGGCGCGACGACGGGCTCCTCGACCGTCACGACCACGGCAGGGACGGGCAATCGCATCGGATCACGCCCTCCGGGCTGATACAAAGGAGGGAGTTCCCACGCGATCTCGATGTCGGGAGCCTTCGTCGGCGCGACTTCCGGGATCTGCTTGGTGTCTTGTGCCTTCGCGACGGTGGACCCCGACAGGGGGTTTTTGAGCAGATAGAGCAGCGCGACGGCCAGGATCGGGATCAACACGATCATGACCTTCTGCCTGCCCGCGCCGTCTTCCGGCGAAGCGTATTTGGCGGGTCTCACACGGGAGTGTTGGGGGGAACCGCCTGCCGATCTCTGCATGACGGAGATTCCTCCGGCGCCCTTTCGTCTGGCCAGCATGGCCGTCTGGAGCGTCTTGGTGGCCTGGCGCTTGGCGTACTGGCGGGAGGAACTCGGAGGAACCGCCTTGCCCGCGAGGTCCGCGTGCTCCTCCATGAGCAGGTGCGATGGCTGTTTGCGTGTCCTGCCGCGACCGAACAGTCTGCCGAAACGCATGCCCGGCGAAATCCCAGGATCGGGTCTTCGCTCACCGGAGTTCTCTTGTCGGGTGGAATCTGGTTTCATGCCGGCCATAGTCAAATTCCCTGCGGTCTCTCCACGAGCACCGCCAATTCCATTTCAATCTGGGGCTGGGCCTCGGCCTCCAGGGCACGATCGATGGTGAACGTCTTGACGAAGATCACGGGATGGCGTCGCTCCAGAGCGTTCAGAAAGGCCGCGAATCGCGCATAGCTCGCGAGGAAGCTCACGTGGAAGCAGGTCTCTGTGATCTGGACGCAGTCACTGGACTCGGTGGAAGCCCGCGTGCTCACCGGCTTGATCTCGAAGGACTCCAGTCTTGTTTCCTGGGCCAGCGTTGCGACATCGAAGGCCAGTTGCGGCGCGTCCTCCGATTCGGTGAGGAAGTCCGCGATGCGGTCATGCAGGTAGCCCACCTGCTCAGTCAGTCGGGCCTGAAGCTCCGGCTTGGCGGCCTCCACGGCGCGGGCGTAATGCTCCTTCGCCTGGGCGACCTTCGTCTCGAGTTGCCGTCGGTGCTCCATTTGAGGACGCAGGACCAGGGCATAAGACGCCGCCGCCAGCGTCAGGCAGGGCCCCCATACCACGGCCATAATCAGCAGATATTTGTCTCGAACCCTCATAGTCACCGGTCACTTTTCGCAATGGGTTTCGCAAGGGGCTGTCCGGGTTTGAACACGCATTCCAGCTCGTACTTGACGCCTTCCTGTCTGTCCAGCATGGCGACGTTCTGGGAGACTGTGATCGTATCGATCTTCCGCCCGATGACGGGCGAGGAACGCAGATTCTCCTGGAAGGTCTGTACGGCACCCAGGGCGATTTCCGGCTGTCGCCCGCAGACATAGAGCTTCAGCGTCCGCATCGGCACACTGACCTCCACCTTGCGGGTCGGATCGTCCTTGGCCGGCACTCTCTGCTGGGCCATCCTCTGCGTAGTCTCCACGTGGGTCAGGACCAGCGTCTCCGGGAGGTTCTCGGCCAGCGTCTCCAGCGTTCGGGACCACTGCGTGTGTCCATCGAGGGCGGTCTTGATCTGCGCGAGCACGGCGGTGGCCCGGGCTTTCTCCTGCTCCAGCGATTCCTTCCTCTTCAACGCCTGGGTCAGGGCTCCGGATGCCGACTCGATGTTGCTCAACTGCTGCTTCTCGATGGAGAGAATGACCTGGCCGTCCAGGTAGAAGCTGGTCATGCCCAGCCCGACCAGCAGGGGGACTACGACGATCAGACAGGCCAGGGCGATCCCCCCCGGTCGGCTGCGGATCGGAATCCCCTCCCCCTGGAGGAGGTCGACAGTATACATGGCGTTACTTCCCATTCGTTGTCCGTTCCTTGCGATTCTGCGTCTATGAAGCGTCGCGACGGAATCAGACGTCGCATCACCGATTTACAGGCATCTCATGGCTAGACCAGCGGCCAGGGACATCGAGGAGCCGGCCTCCTGCAACACCGGGGCCAGCGACCGGGCCTTTGCGGCGGCACAAGGCATCGTCTCGATGGGATTCCAGGCCGTCACGTCCACATACAGTTTGCTGCGCAGCAGCTCGATGAACTCCGTCACCTTGGAGAATGCGCCGCAGACGAGCAGACGCTCCACTCTGGACGCCGGGCCTCCCATCGCAGCGCCCTGCTGAGGGAGTCCCGATCCGTGCTGCGCCGCGTAGTACCGCAGCGTCGTCGCGATATCATCCACCAGGACGGCACACGCCCCTTCCAGGTTGTCCCACAGGAGGGCGTTGCTTTCCGCCCGGGAGCCGGCGGCCTCGCCCTCTGCCTTCTCCGCGGCGCTGGGTTCCACGCCGTAGTTCCAGAGGGCCGTCTTGGCGCTCTCCAGCGGCACCTGGGCCGCCTGGGCCATCTGGCGAAGGATCTCGTCGCTGCCCGAGTTGATGTCCCGGACGAAGGGCCGACCGGCCTGGTCCACGATGGCGATGGTCGTGCAGGAACCGCCGATATCGACGACCGCCGTGTTGTCGGGAACGTCGCTGGGGTCCTGTGCCGCGTCGGTCTTGCTCGTCGCGTTCTGCACGCAGTTGAGCAGAGCCAGCCCGGCGACATCGATCATCGCACAGTGCAGTCCCGCCTGGTGCACGAGATGACGGGTGCTGCGGATCAGGCTGTTGTTGGCGGCCACCCAGAACCCCCGCGTTTTCCTGGCGTCGATCGAGGTCACCTGGTAGTCGAAGGTGCTCTCCTGGGCGCTGAAAGGGCAGATCTGGGACGCCTCGAGTCCGACCGCCGACCCGATCTCTTCGGGCGGCAGGACCGGGAACTCGAAGCTCCTCACGACGACCTCGGGCCCCCGCACGCCGCAGACCGCGAGGCGCCCGCGAATGCTGCGCTGGGAGAGACCCTGCTGGATCGCGCGGATCGTATGGATTCGGTGGAGCTCCGGATCGTCGCCCCAGGGGGCGATCTCCGTGGCGGACGCCCCTGTGACGGTGTACGCATCGTCCTCCCGCCGCAACTGCACCATGCGCACGGCCGTGGTGTCGATGTCCAGTCCAATCAGATTCTTCCTGCGAAATCCAATCATATCATTCCTCATCGGACAACATGACAGGCGACTTTACCTGCCTGCAGCACACGCACAGAAAGACGATTCGTGCGGACGCAAATGCCCTCCACAGGATAGGAAGTCCCTTGCGATCGCCGCCTCGGCATATCGGACGTTTCCCGTCCCGCAAACCGAGGCTTCCGTGCTGATCCTCGCGTCACTGGGGGCGGTAGTCATGCCAGCCGGCGGGCGCGGGCACGTACTTGCCGCGCAGCCAGATATCGCCGGGGACGATGCCGGTCAGGAGCCGGTTGTCCATGTGGTAGGACTTCAGGTATCCGTCCGCGCCCATGAAGCCGCTGACGCCGACGACGCCTCGGATGCACTCGGTGATGGTTCCATGGACGCGGAGGTAGTCCTGGGAGCCGGTGGCCTCTTTGCGTCCGGCCACGCCGCCTCCGTAACTGCTGAGCCAGACGTTCTCGGCGCCCCAGCCGCCGCCGCCGACGGTGATGGCGGCCTCGACGATCGTCGGGTCGGGGAGATATCGCTGGTAGTAGTCGCTGCTTGTGGACCCGGCGCTGGGGTAATTCGGACGGCCCACGGGCATGTAAGCGTACCCCTTGATCTTCACGATGCCGTCGATATCGCTCAAGCCGGGGTCCACCACCTTGATGACGCCCTGGGCGAGCAGTCCGAGGACGTTGGGATTGTCGTCGGCGGGCAGGCCGTCCGCGCGGTGGCTGCCGTCGACGTAGATCGAGTCGGCGATCCAGATGTTGCCGGTGGCGACGACCGTGACGGTGCCCTTGACGACCTGGTCGTTGTTGTGCAGGGTGGAATTGCCTCCGATGACGACGTTGCCGTTGACGAAGATCTGGCCGCCGGGGTCGGAGGTGGTCCCGCCGAAGGACTGGGTCACGTAGGTGCTCGTCAGGGGGACCGTGGTCGAGACCGCGCTGGTGGAGGCGACATGATACGTGTAGATGTAGTATCGTTCGTACTGGGCGCCGCCGGTGCCGGGTTTGATCTTGAAATCATACGTGCTGGAGTCGGAGGACTGACGGAACCCTCGCACGGAGCAGTTGTTCGTGATACGGACCTTGCCGATGCCGCCTTCGACGAAGAATTCGAGCTGCACGGCGGGCAACCGATTGGTCAGGCTCGTGGCGGTGGCCGTCGGGGTGAATTGGTACTGCGGCAACGTGCTGTCGCGAAAGCGGCTCACCTTGCTCTGCACCGAGCCTTCATCGGTGACCCGGCTGGCGGGCTGATTGAAGTAGATGCCTCCGTCGAAGAGCGACATGACGCTGGCGTACTTGTCGCCGCCGCCGGCGGTGTAGCGGTCCTCGCCCATCGCGACGGCCTGAAGGAAGGACGGGCTGCCGATGATGAAGATGTCCTTGATGTCCGGGCTGTCGGAGGCCTTGTTGATGTGGATCGGCAGGTCGATGACTTCGCCGGTCTTGAAGTTGACCTCGTCCGTGCTCGTGGCGCCGGTGGGGATTCGACACAGGCCCATGTCCCACCCGCTGATCATCTGGACGGTGAGCACGTCCACGCACCGTTCGAAAATGCCGCTGTAGCCGTGGGAGACGACGCGAAACACCGGTCGCGATTTGACGAACGTGTACAGGCCGATCTGATACGTGCAGGAGCTGTCGGGAAAGGTAAGCGAACCCGAGGTGCCCGCGGCGCCTTGTTGCAGGGCGCTGAGCATGTCCTGCTGCTGGCCCATCCAGAAGACCGCCTTTTCATAGCCCGCTTCCGCCGCGAGCATGGCGGCCGCGTCGGCCTTCGCGGAGATCGCGTGGTGCCTCACGCCGTAGCCGATGGTGAGCAGGCCCATCCCGACCGTCGTCAGGATCACGACCGCAATGACGGCCAGAGCCAGGCTCACGCCGCGATAGCGGATGTCCGATTTCTGATCTCTTGATTTGGATCTTCGATCTCTCATCGTGGCCAGATATTGCGCAGCAAGGTTGAAGTCATCACTCGCATTGTTCGACTGTCGTCGTTGGGGTCCGTCAGGGTCACGTCCAGTCGCACGGAGCCTTGGCCGGTGGCGCCCACGGTCGTGTGACTGAACGGCGGGTGCCCGGAATCGGCGCTCACGTTCTTTGCCAGCACGGCGGTGGAGATCCCGCTGGTGTTTCGATTTCCTCCTCCGACCGGGGCCGCGCCGGGCGGATACGACCCGTAATCAACCTTCATCGTGTCGCCGTCCAGGTAGAACAGGGCATAGGCGGTCGCGGTCGTGTCGGAGTCCATCAGATTGTAACTGTCCGTAGTGTTCAGCGGGACGTCCCAGTAGCGGAATTCGACCGCGTCGCCGAAGACCACCGAGTCGGGTTGGCCGCTGGGCGGCAGCGCCGGCGTCAGGATCCCCTCGGCGAATGTGTAGAGGACGTAGTTGCCTCGATTGGACCTTCGTCCGGCCGCACCGAAAGCGGCTGTAAGGGCCTGTGCGTCGATGTTGAGCCGGTCGTTGGCGGCCTTGTAGGCGCGGAGCCAGGCGCGGTTGCCCCCGTCGAGGAGGACTCCCACGCCGGCGATCAGGATGATGGATACGCCCATGGCGACGACCAGCTCGACGAGGGTCATGCCGGCGGGACTCAGTTGTCTGCGCATTCTACCCATCGGTGGCGTCCAGTCGCACGTAGGTGACGAAGATCATGGGGGGCATCTCCGCGAAGCGGGAATCGGAGACCGTGATGCCTCCCGAGTCGGTCTGGCCATAGCGGACGACCACCGCGAGCTGGCGCAGGGTGAGGTCGGCTACGGTGTCCTCGTCGACGTCCACGTACATGAGCGCGACCAGCAGGGGCATGTTGCACAGGGTGATGCTGTAGACCGAGTTGTTCAGCGTGCCCCCGAGGCCGCCGGCGCTGGTGAATCCGGCGGGCGCCGCACCGGCGCTCGAGAATCCCAGTCCGAGCGACGAGGGGTCGTATTCCGTCGAGCCTCCCGTGCTTTTCCAGTCCTCCATGAGCAGTTGGGCCACGCGGGCTGCGGCCGTCTGCACCTGGGCGATCCGAGCGTGTCCCGCCGCGAAGTACTCGTACTGCAGGGCGCCCAAAGCGGCAATCGCCAGGATCGCGCCGGCCACTATCTGCTCGACGAGGGTGAACCCTCGGACGAGTCGGACCCTGTGCATCCTCTTGTGTCCGTCAGTGGATGAGCTAGTTCTTCTCATGCCCCGCCCATTGCACGATGGAGTGCCTGCCTGAAAATGCATCAGGACCCGCAGGGGACCGCGGGTCCTGATACACAAGCGAATCTCGATTAGCTCTCAGTGAACACCTGGCCGGTGCCGCTGCCGGTGAGTGTCATTTTAGCGGGTTTGCTGGGCTTGTTGCTTCGTGTCGAAGTAGCTGCCGTGCAGACGATCTTGAAGGATACCACGCCGCTTGCGGAGACGGCAACGTCCGAGATAGCATAGCAGCCAGTCGTGAAGTAGGTGCCGTCTAGTTCAGCGGTCGAGATGCCGAGATCGGCAAGCGACGGTGTTGCGGAGACCCCAGCAGCGCCCTTTTCGGCCGCATAGGCGCGGATGGCGGTGGCGATCGTGCCCATGGCCGCCTTGGCCTCGGACCACTTGGACGCATCGACTCGGCCGCTCATGAGGGGGATTGCGACTGCGGCCAGAATGCCGACAATCAGGACCACGACCATGAGTTCGACCATTGTGAACGCTTTGTTGCTCTTCATACAGACCTCCAGAGAACGAAACCTATTTGCAATTTCCGATTTGTGATTTTTGATTTCAAGAGCGCCGGGAAGCGACCTCCTCAAATCAACAATCCAACATCAACAATTCCACATCCTTATCGTCTGCGCGGACCATCGACTTTATGACTCAGTGCCCTATATCCGAGATGGTGAAGATCGGCAGGTACAGGGCGATGACGACGACCAGAACGATGGCGCCGACTGTAGTGATCATGACGGGCTCCAGCAGACGGGTCAACGTGTCGATCGTCGCGGTGATCTTTCGCTCGTAGTGGTCGCTGGTCTTTCGCAGGATCATGGGCAGCGAGCCGCTCTCCTCGCCGACCTGGGCCATTTTGACGACCATGTTGGGGAAGAAGCCCGCGGCGGTCATGCCCAAGGCGACGTTCGATCCGCCCATCACGTGTTGCTTGACCCTCGCGATGGCGGAACAGATCACGTCGTTGCGGCTCATGCCGCGCAGGATTTCGAAGGACTCGAGGACCGGGACGCCCGCGTCGAGCAGGGTGGCGATGGTCCTGCAGAACGTGGCGATGAACGCCTCGGTGAACAGCTTGCCGAACAGGGGCAGTCGCAGGACGGCCCGGCTCAGGAGCTGATGGCCGCTCCGGGTCTTCGACAGGCTCACGGCGCCGAAGACCAGCCCCGCCAGGGCGATGGCCACGTAGAGTGCGTTGTGGCACAGAAAGCCGTAGAACCCCATGAAAACGCGGGTGAACGTCGGCAGATGGCCCCCGATCTGGTCGAAGATTATCTGGAAACGCGGGATGATCAACGTCATGATGCCGACCACGATCCCGCTGATCAGCGTCAGGACGAAGATCGGATAGGCGACGGCGCCGCGGACCTTCTTGGCGATGCGGTCGCGGTTGTCGAAGTACTCCGCCAGCGTCCGCAGGGCCTGGCCCAGGTCGCCGCTCGTTTCGCCTGCGATGACGATGGCCAGCGCCAGCGGGTTGAACACCTGGGGAAACTCGCCCAGACCGTCGGACAACAGCTTGCCTTCCGCCACCTTGGCGAGCGTCTGTTGCAGCACGTGGCGGAGTTGCAGGTTATCGGTGTCTTCCGCGATGATCTCCAGGGCGCTGGTGATGCTCAGGCCGCCGTCGAGCATCGTGCTCAGTTGCCAGGCCATGGCGCCCAGATCGGCGGACCGGACCTTGCCGCGACGCACGGCCTTGCGTTTTCGGCCGGCTCCTTCCAGGGTCTCATGGACCCCGATCGGAGTGAGACGCTTGTGATGCAGGATCTCGAGGGCCTCGTGGGGGGAGTTGGCCGCCAAGAGTCCTTCGCGTCGTGCGCCCGCGTGGTCTCGGGCAATGTACGTGTAGCTTCTCATCGTTCTCAGGCTTCTCCCATGGACGCCACTCGGATGACCTCCTCGGGGGTCGTCAAACCCCGCAGGACGGCCTGGACTCCGCTGTCGAGGAGGTTGCCGTATCCTTTGGCCCGCACCGCCTCCTTGATCTGGGCCTCGCTCTGTCCGGCGATGATCCGTTCGCCGATGTCCTCATCGACGACCAGGAACTCGAAGATGGGGAGCCGGCCGTGATAGCCGGTGTTGCCGCAGATGGGACAGCCTTTGCCCCGGTGGAACGTCGCGTCGGCGTTCTTGACGCGGTCCAGCTTCAGACGCTGCACGATCTCGTCCGAGGGTCGTGCGGGCTCCTTGCAGTTCTCGCAGATCTTGCGCACGAGCCGCTGGGCCACGATCAGGTTCAGCGTGGACGCCAGCAGATACCGCTCGATCCCCATATAGGCGAGCCGGCTGATCGCGCTGGGCGCGTCGTTCGTGTGGAAGGTGCTCAGGACCAGGTGTCCCGTCAGGGAGGCCTTGATGGCGATCTCGACGGTTTCTTTGTCGCGGATCTCCCCGATCAGGATGATGTTCGGGTCCTGTCGGAGGATGGCGCGGAGGCTCAGGGCGAAATCGAGCCCGATCTCCGGCTTCACCTGGATCTGGTTGATGCCCGCCAGGCGGTACTCGACGGGGTCCTCGACCGTGGTGATGTTGACCGCGGGATTCTTCAGGTAGTTGAGCGCCGCGTAGAGCGTTGTGCTCTTGCCGCTGCCGGTGGGGCCCGTGACGATGATGATGCCGTGGGGACGCGCGAGCATGGACTTCAGCTCGATCATCGCGTCGGGCTCGATGCCGAGCCGATTCAAATCATGGCTGACCGCCGCGGTGTCGAGGATTCGCATCACGACCTTCTCCCCGTAGATGGTGGGGATGGTCGAGACCCGCACGTCGATTTCCCGTCCGGAGGTCCGGATTCGCAGCCGGCCGTCCTGGGGGAGACGCCGTTCCGCGATGTTCATCTGGGCCAGGATCTTGATGCGGGCGATCACCGCCGCGTGCATCCTCTTGGGGGGAGGCACGACCTCTCGCAGCACGCCGTCCACGCGAATGCGCACGATGGTCGTATCGGCCTGCGGCTCGATGTGGATATCGCTGGCCCGATTCTTGACCGCCTGGCGCAGCAGCAGATCGACGAACCGAATGACCGGGGCCTGGTTCGCCGCTTCTTCGCCGCCGCCGGCTCCGTCGAACCCCTCTGCCGCGGGGATGTTCGCGGCGATCTCCTCGTCCGCGTCGTTCTCGGTTGCGACCAGGTCTCGGAGCTGGCGTTCCTCGATGTCCGAGCCGTGGTAGATGAGCTCGATGGCGCGGCGGATCTCGCCCGGCGCGCTGATGACCGGCTTTATCGGACGCTGCATCTTCAGCATGACCGTGTCGATGGCGACCACGTCGAGCGGGTCGGCCATGGCCGTGACCAGTTTGCCGTCTTCTTCCCGCAGGGCCAGCAGGCAGAACCGCTTGGCGATGCTCTCCGGCAACCCCCGGGCGACCTTCAGGTCGATCTTCGAGTGATCGTCGAGACCGATATACTCCATGCACAGGTGCTCGGCCAGGACCGTGCTGAGGGTCAGATCGTCGAGGATCCGCCGGCGAATCAGGATTTCGCCGATGCGTCCGCCTTTCTCCCGCTGCTCGTCGAGAGCTCCGAGCAGCTCGTCCTGGGTGATCATGCCCTTGTTGACGAGCAATTCACCGAACTGATGGCGACCGTTGCTTTCCAGAACGGAGGAACTTCCCGATGTCGTCTTCATGGCATGACCGGAGCCTCTTATCGATAGCACTTCATGATCCAACAGATCTACACTCGTTGCCCCTATCGGTTGTATCGAGCTTTCGCTTTAGCAGACCTGGATGGAGCCGGACGACGACAGGCAATTCGGGCGGAGGGGGGGAACGGCCGCCCCATGCCCGGGCGGCGCGCAAAAAGAAAGAGCTGCGAGAGTCCTCGCAGCTCTGTGGCAAACACCTCAACGGAAGGGGCTGTTACAGCATGTGCCGGCGTCGCAGGAAACCGACGACACAGCTACCCAGGGCGCCGAGTACGATGGCGCCGGGAGCCGGAACCGCGCACAAGCCGAGCATGTCCTGCTTGTACTCGCCCGTGGATCGGTCGTACAGGTTCAGGACGCAAACGTGCCCCACGCCTTCCCATTCTCCCGATGCGATGGCCTGCTCAGCGGCATCGCGGAAGATGTCTTCGAGCGATCCGTCTGCCCACGTCCAGGTGTCGATCTCGTCTTCCAGATACCAGATCACATTCTGCAGGGCCTGTGCCGAAGCTTCCCGGCCCGCGCCCACGGTGTAGTCATACCCCGTCAGCGTGCCCGCGCGGAACTCGGTGTACAGATAGGCCGTCATGTCGCAAAGCGGATCGCCGCCCTCGTCGCCGACATCCCCGTCGTTGCCGCCGCCCAGGAGCGCTTCATCGTTGACCACGACGCGGTAGGTCGTGCCGCTGGCAACGCGTTCGTTCTTCTCCAGGCAGAAGCTCTCGAACTTCGCGGAACTCCCCAGGAGTGCTGCCAGCTCCGCATTCGGCGTGAGAGTGAACTCGCCGCCGTCGCCGGCATAGTACCCATCGATCCGTTTCACGGAGACGGTGGGACTTGCCACCGCCGAACCCGCCATCAGCAAACAAGCCAACAGCACACACACATTTGTCTTCGTCATTTCATCACCTCCAACAACCCTGATCATTTAAGATTTGAAGTCGAAGGACTTCGACAATTTCTCCGACCAACTACCCCGAACTGCCAACTCTACCCCCCAGGAAGAACTACGTTTCTGTCCTGGTGTCTGAAGTCTCTGAGACCCCTCTCCCGCTGCAAGCCGATTCCATCGGGAACTAACAATACAGAAGTGAATATACCCGATTGTGATGCGGATGTCAAGATGAAACGGACAAAAGTTGGATCTTCGGGTCTACAATATTCTGTGACGGCGGCCCTGGGTTCAGTCTGCGTGTTGTTATCGGAACCATGTGGCCCGGATGTGCCCAGGAAATCGCTTTTTCCCTATTCTTGCGAAAGAAGCCCATTCGCGGTGCGTGCTCGGGCGCGTCGGTCTACAGAAGATCCGCCAGCATGTGTGCTCCCACGGCCAGGGCCGAGAGCGCCAGCAGAACGAGCGCGGAGAGCAGAGCGATGGTCACGGGACGGTCCTGGATCAGACCGGTCCAGAACCATTCTCGAATGGACGCATGGGAACCGGAGGATGGAGTCTCGGGTCTCATCCGGTATTTCGACGCCACGCGGCCTTGCGACGGAGCGGGCCGGCCCACGCAGCGGGGGGATGGATGGCAACCGCCGGCTGTCGGGCGGCGGGGTCGGAATGCGTCTGATCGTTCGAATCCGGATCTGCTCTCTTGGCCGACGCAGAAGGAACCGCCTGCGCGCTCGACGTGCGATGCCTGTCCCCGCCGGAGAGTCCGTCGGTCTTTGGCTGCGGCAATCGCGGCGACATCCGCCGTTTTCAACAGCCGGTGCGACCCGTCGCGGAACTCGCGGAGAACGCTCTTTCTCAGCAGATCCTCGACCTGCTCCTGTGTGGCGTCGAGCCGCCGGGCCGCTTCCTTGAGCGTGCAGAATCTTGAGATCCCCGTACTGTTCATGACTGTTCCCATCTGTTCCGATTGCGGTCACTCGGTTCCTGCGGATTACGCCGCTCGGGAAAGGCCGCTTGCAGGCTTCTTCGGCGGTTTCACGACGGGGCTGAAGAGAGCGCGGATGGAATGCGGCGCCGGGGCGTAATCGGGTTGCTCCGAAGGAAGGGAATCTTGTCGCGTTATCGGACGGTGCGTCGTGGTCTTGCCCGGCACTCCACCGGCTCACAACGTCTTGCTCCCGACACATATCGGTCCATGGCCGAGCCGCCTCACTCCCTCGGCTCAACGGTCGATAATACCGGAGATGGATCTACATGGATTGCGCGCGAGGGTCTGCGCTGTGCGCCTGGCCTCTGACGTTGACGAGGCGCCGACACAGACGCCCATGGCATCACGCGGGCATCGCACGCAGCATGGGGTCAGCGTGGCGTAGTCCTCGAATGAGGGCTCGAAGCACTTGTGGACCGCGAATTATGCTAACTGTTCGTATAGACGGACGCGAGGTGGAGATGACGCCGGCCTCCCTGGCGAGGCTCGTGTTCGATGGCCGTGTGGATTGCCACAGTCCGTCGAGGACGCCGGGCGCGACCGCGGACAGAACGCTCGAACAGTCTCTCGACTCGCCGTACAGCGAGGCGCTGAGCGACGAGCTGCTCTGCCGGCTGCGCTCGATGTACGCCTCCCCATCGCCTGCTGTCGACATCCGCGCGTTCTGCGAGCAGGTCGAGCGTCTGTGTCGCTGGCGATGGACGAGCCCCCATGTCGCCGCGAGGTTCCTCTGGACGGCCGCCTGGCTCAACGACCTGGTGGATCGCCTGGAGACTGCGGCCCAGCTCTACGACGCGTTCCTTCAGACGCCGTGCCGGGAAACCCACCTCCGTTTGCTGGCCTACAACAACCGGGGCGTCCTGCGTATCCGGCTCGGTCGGCTCGAGGGGGTCTCGGACCTGTTGCAGGCGGCCATTCCGGAGTCGCCCGCACGGAGCCGGGACGGCTGCCCGCGGGGGAATCCCGCCCTGGGGGACCTGCCGGTCCAAGGACTGCCGGCGGCTTGTTTCAACCTCCTGAATCTCATCAACGTGTCGCTCGCATCCAGCTCCCTCGCGCGGGCGGCCGACGAGGAATTGGCAGACTTCTTCTGTCGCCTTCCCGAAGAGGGGAGGGCCTTCTGGCTCGGACGGGAGACCGCGGGAGAGATCGACGCGACGCCGGAGGATCTGTGCTGCGAAGAGCAGCCCGATGGGGGCTTTGCGATCCTTCGCGATCCGACCTTCCGGCGACTGAACACCCTGACCTCGTGTCTGGCATCGCGTGCGAAGGGATTCGCCGGCAACGAGTCGGATTCGACGACGAGTTCCCTGTCTGCGGCGGCATCTCGATTGATTCTGTGGGAGTCCCGTTGCGGCGACGGTCCCAGCGGCCATCCGGACCGGTCCTCGCACGCGGCCTATGACTATTGTGCCGAGGCGGCCAGCCTGCTTCTGAGTGATGACATTCCGTCGGCCCTGACGAGACTGGAGAGTCCGCTGGCCCGGGCGGAACAGTCGGTGCGGGAGGAACTGGCGACCATCGAGAGCCGTCTGGCTCTGAGCCGGTATGAGCTGGTGCGGTCGCGACTGCACGCGCAGCGGAGAATTCTGTCGTCGCTGAACCGGCGGGGACGACTTGCCGGCCTGATTGCCCGCATCGACGCGCAACTCGAACGAGTGGACTGTCTCCAGTCCCAGAATGAGCAGCTCCACCTCCAAAGGGCGTGCGTCGGATTGACGTCGGCAGTGGAGCAGTTCGACGGGATTATCGATCTCTGTCAGGCCCAGCTCCAGTATGAGGACCTCGCAGGCAGAATCCGGCGGGTCCGGTCTGGCCTGGCGCCCCAGGCGGGCAACGAAGTGGCGGCTCTCCTCGATGAACTGACCGGTCGTCTGGATCGCCACGTCCGCAGACTCAGACGCATCGAGACGCGCCGGGCGATTCGCGAGCCCTTGCGATTCCTTCGACGGAACTGGCCCGCCGACTGGGCGACGCCGGTCGCGGACTCGGTGTACGAGGCCCTGGCGCAATGCCATCGCAGCGATCCCGAGTGTTGTGTCGAGGATTGGCCCGTTCTGCGGGACCGGCTCGACGCCCACCAGGGACAGCACCATTGGCACAAGGTCTTGGCTGTCGTGAAGGCAGGAGAGGTTCCCTGGGAGTCGGTGGACGAGGATCTGACCCGGGCGCTGGTCCTCAAGCCCGACCTGTGGCTGGCGATGGCGCCGCTGTTCGCGTTGTCCGATTCGCGGAACGCCGGGAATTCGGATCTCCTGCTTCGAGCCGCCCAGTTGCTGGAACGCGCTATTCGGCAGATCGGCGGGCCGACGAATCGGTGCATGGAATTGTGGCAGTGCGTGGCGAGTACGCTGTCGCCTGTTCTGGAGACAGACGACCTCGACGCCATTGCCCAGGTCAGGCAACTGGCCGAGCGATGTCTCGATCACTGGCCGAACGCGGGAGCCGGTCTGGTCGGACGTGCGGATCCCCGCAATCCGGTGCGGGTGTTTCTGGAATCGTGCGAGAAGGCCCGGCGCCTGGTCGAAGCCCGGCAGGCGCTCGACGCCCGTCCGGCGTTGTGGCAGGAGGCGAAGGCCGCGTGCAGCGATCTGTTGCGTCTCGGGCTCGATACGCGCGATCAGCTCCGGCGGGTCGCGACCGGATTCTACTTGGCCGCATGTCACGAAGAGGACGCCCCCCCCGTGCAGAGACGCGTGCTGGCGGGTCTGGAGGCCTGGGTGGACGGAGCATCGCAGGAGGGAGTCTGTCGGATTCGAGAGTCGGATGTTGTTCAAAGGATCACGCGATTGAGGGCGGAGGTCTCCGCAGGATGATATGTGCACGACGCTGTTGAATATGGTGTTGATCGGAGCGTTGCTCTCGGCACAGGGCGCTGAGGCGACGGATACCGCGACGGTCCCCGATCGGCGCGAGCCCTGTTACGTGGTGATCGCGGTCGATGTCTCCGGGAACATGGAGAGCAGCGACGCGCCGTCGGACATGGGAGGCAGACGCCAGACTCTGCGCGACGATGGGCAGTTGATCTTCCTGCAGTTGTTGCCGTTCCTGCGGTCCGATCTCTACGTGGGCGTAGGGCATTTCTCCGACAAGGTCCGCTATTCGCTGCCCAGCGCCGAGACCGGTCCTCTGCTGCCGTGGGGACAGACATTCCTGACGGAGTCGGCCTGCCGCAATATGGTGCGCCCCGTGGAGTTCTTGGGGGCCTATCGAACGGACATTGCCGAGAGTCTGAGCTGGGCCGCGGGTCGCATCGAGGCCGCTCGTCGGCAGTATGGGCCGGGCGTGGGCAAGGTCATCGTGCTGACGAATGGGGCCCCTCGCGACAGCGCGAGGGAATTGGATCGCGGGCGCGGTCCGCTCCTGGAGATGGCGAAGCGCGTGGCTGCGGTGCGGATCGAGGTGTATCCCGTCCTGATCGACGGGGCCTCGTTCCGATCCCGCGACAAGCGATCCCGCCTGTCCGCCGATGAGATTGCCGCGGAGGATCTGATGAAGTCGGTCGCCTCGACAACGGGAGGCACAGCCTACCGACTCGCGCCGGACTTGGGTTTCGCCGATATTCTCATGGCCGTCTTCGACCTGGGGATGCAGGTCCGCGACGAGCTGCTCGTCAGTCGGTACGACTGGGCCATCGTCACGGTAGGGGAGTCGGTGGCGTCGGCGACCGTGGAGCCGATCGGCGGACCGGACCAGGGACCTCGCTCGCTGACGATGGACAGCAGCATGGAGGCCGCCTCCGGCATACGGTCCAGCGTGATCGCGTCCCCCTGGTATCAGACGACGGTCGTACGCCGCCCCGACGCGGGCGACCTCGTGGATCGCTTCTGGCAGGGGAAATGGACGCTGGGCGCGGGCGACGGCAAGTCCCGGCCTGCGGTCCGGATTTATCGGATTCCCGATTTCCTGATGCAGTTGGCGCTCAAGCCCGAGCTGCCCTGGTGGCTTCACGAACAGGTGCAGACCAAGGCGTATCTGCTGGAGCGGCATAAGAAAGGACCGGACTCGCGAACGGCCGCGTCCGCTGCAAGTGCGGCGGATCTGTCGATCTGGGTCCAGGCGAACTCTTCGGATGGAACGAATTCCGTCGCGGCCAGCCGCGGCCTCTGGATCGAACCGGCGAGGCGGTATGAAACGGAGCGCTTCACGATAGGAAAGCCGGGATTGTACCGGCTCCACTGCGAGCTGCGCCACGCGATCGGCGATGTGAATGTGCCCATTCTGTTGCAGACAGGCGATGTGTACGTACACTCGGAATGTGTGGGTGTCAGTGTGGTCAATGCCGCTTCGAGCAAGGCGCTCGCGGAAGTGCCGCCGACTGCAGGGGCCACAGTCAACCTCGATCTGCACGGCGGGCAAGAGGTCGATTTCCGGATCACAGGCAAAGGCCAGTTCAAGGTCGAGCCGCTTTCGGGCGTGTTGCACCTGGAGCGGTTGTCGCAGACGGATTGGCCGATGCGCAAGGACGACCAGGGCAATCTGCTGGCAGGTCCCGTTTCGCTCATCGAACGGGAGGAGCGCCTCGTCGGATGGGCGGAGCTGGACGTTCGAACCGACGCGGGAATCCGCCGCATTGTTCTTCCGCGATTCGATCTGGTCTATTCGCCGGCGCCGATGCGAATCGAGAGCAGGTTCACCGATACTCGCGACGCGCTGTGGGTGGGCGAATTGCACAAGCAGCCCGTGGTCATCTCCGCTTTTCCGGTCTTCGAACGGTTCCGGGACGCGACGGTGGGCTTGTTCCCTCAAGCCCTGCCACAGACGAAGATCCGGACGGTGGACATGCGGACCGGTACAACCCAGGTATCGAGTCCCGCCGGCCGCGTCCTTGAACCGCCGCAGGCGGGCAGCTATGAAGGACGGACCGTCACCGCGACGTACTTTGTGGAGTCCACGGTTCCGATCCCGCAGGCGGACAAGTGCGAGATCGACCTCGGTCCGGCTATCGAGAACCTCCAGGGGACGCTGAAGAGCTACGCCATCGTCGATCCCGCGGCACGGGGTCTGTTCAAATGGTCCATGACCCAGCCGGGACAGACGGTGCGACAGGGGTCGATCTCGGAGGCCCTGTTCTGCGGGGAGCCGGTTCAGTTCCACGCCGAGTGGCAGGCGGACCAGAACATCTCCGCAGTTCGCTTCGAGATGCCGCAGGCGGATTCGAACGAGCCCATGTTCGTCGATCTGCCGGTGACAGCCGCAACCGGCAAGGCGGATCTCGAGCAGATCCTCCCTGGCCTGAGCCGGGGGCAGATCGTTCCGGTGTTCGTCCATGTCACGATGCAGCCTGTCGGCGCCGATCGCGCCGTGCAGGTCAAACTCGTGGGCGGGCAGTTCCGCACGGAAGACCGGCGGGTGAGCCTGGAGGACTTGAAGGCGGGCGAGGGCGCGCTGATGGACATGACGGCCTACGCCTGGGAGCCGGTCGAGATCCCGCTGCAGGCGGTGTTCACCGGCTACACCGCAACGGACCCGCGGCACAACGCCGCCGTCGATCAGTTCAAGAAGTCCTGCACCGTGACGGTCACGGCCAAGACGGGCGACGCGAGGGACGTGTCGGAGACGATCGAATGGACCTCGGTGACGCCCGCAGAGGGGCCGGACCGCCGGTGTACGCTGATCGGGCACGCGACGTACACGCCCGATGCGCCGGGCCGGACCACTGTCGAGCTGAGCGCCCAGACGCCGGCCGTGCAGGGCGCGAGCCAGTCGTCGCCTCGTCGCGTCTCCGCGCATCTGTTGACGAAGTCGCCGCGATTGGCCGTCACGATTCGCAAACTTACCGCCACCGGCGATGAGCCTGTGTTTGACTCCCGTCGGTGGATCGCCGGCGAAGGGGGCGTGTCCGCTCTGTTGACGCGATTCTCCGCCCGTCTGCGGGTGGAGGTTCGCAGTAACGACTGGGCTGCCACAGGGCAGTCGCGGTCGTGGCGCACCACGATTCGCCTGCTGCGGCGTCCATCTTCGAATGCCGACTGGGCGATCGAATTCTCGGACGCAGGTGAACTGACGGGCGAGGGCTCATTCCTGAAGGAGATCCAGATCGCCGCCAATGGCGAGTACATCCTGGAGGTGAGCGGTCAGGATCCGCAGTCGGGCCGTCGGACGGTGTTCTTCCAGACGCCGGTTGTCGCGTCGATCCAGCCACACGAAATCAAACCGACCGCGGCCCCGCCCATGTGGTTGACCTCGCGGGTCCGCCAATGGCCCTTCGAGTACCAGGTGACGCTGCACCAGGAGTCGACGCAGGCAGGCCCGCCGCAGGCGGTGGCGTTTCAGTTCCTCCTGCCTGGGCAGAGCGAGACCTGGATGGACGGGACTTCGTCGATTCTGTCGCAGACGTCGGAGGCCCGACAGATCCTGGTCAAAGGCCCGAGGTCCATGCCCGCGACACAGGGACTGCGCAACGGGGCCGTGCAATTCAAGCTCTCTTCGCAGGGCCTGGACCTGCTCCGATGGGATTGTCCGGACATCCGTGTGATCGAGCCGGTCCTCGACCGCCTGACGTTCAGTGCAGGGGGCAAAGCCGGCCCGATCGCCCTCGAGGGCGGCGAACTGGCCTTCGACGGTTCCTCCGAGCTCTGGGTCCGTCTGCAATTCCGCACAGCGCCTGAGTTGGAGGGCCAGTGGGCCCCGTCGGAATCGACCGTCTTCCTATGGCGTCATCGAACTGGTGAGACGGCGGGCAGCCAGGTGGATGCCCGCATGTTGGAGAGTTTGGAGGACCAGGCGGCAGGCGGAGCGGCTATTCTGTCGTTCGAAATCGACAATCCGGCGGCCAACAAAGCCGTCCGAGTGATGCCGAGACGAGCCGGCCTGCGTCTTTTCGGCTGGCCTTCGCGTCCTGCGAGCGAGCGGTACTCCCTGGTGGCGTCGGTCGTTTACCGGCCCCAGAAGTCGGCAACGACCGAGGTGCCGGCCGACCGCGTCGTTGCCGAGTGGAGCGACCTCTACGGCGTTCAACTGAATACCCCCTGGGTGGTTCCGCTGTGCTGGTGGCCGGTGGCGGCGTTCCTGGTCGTCGCGGTCCTGACAGCGGTCCTCAGGCTGTCCGTCCCCAGTCCGAGCCGGCTGGCCCTGGACATGCGGCTGGAAGAGAACATCGCTGTGGTGGAGCCGACCCGGCTCGACAACCCGGTTCTGGTCGACTTGCAGGAAACCTCCTTCGGGAGAGAGGTGCGGATGTACACGCGGTACCTGCGGAGTCGCTGGAACGGCAATGCCACGGCGCTGATCGCAGGTCCGATCCGCGTCTTCCTCCGACGGACGCTGTGTCCGCGTCGTCGGGCCTGGATGGCTGTGATCCCGAGGGTCCGAGGCGATGCACGGTCCGCCCGCACGGGACTGATGTGCGTATGGACGGGACCGGGGGCCCGGAGCGGTCGCGTGTGGTCCTGCCAGGATGGCTCGGGCCCGCTGCCGCCTGAGGGGCAGATCAAGACCGTGTATCTCGATCTTCCGTATCGAGTGGACGGCGTCAATCGCACGATGCGCGTGGCGATTCGAATCCGGAAAATGGCGAAGGGAGAGACCTGACAGACACGCAGGGCACGCCCTTCGGGTCTGGAGTTGGAGCATGTTGAGAGACAGTAGAGGAACATAGAATGCGACTGAGCAATAGTCCCATTGTTGTGCGACCGACACTCATCGTCGGGCTGGGCGGCACCGGCGGCCTGGTCTGCCAGTGGGCGGAGCACTACATCCGCGAGCTATTCGGGCACGTCCCGTCGTTCATCCGCTTCCTGAAACTGGATACGGACGCCTCCGACGATGGCGGGCCGCCCGAGGGGATCCTGTCCGACTTCATCAATCTGTTCCATTACGTCGATGTCGGCGAGGTCGTCCGCGACAACGTCAGCTTTCCCGAGTTCCATCCGCACCTGGACTGGATGCGCGGGTTCCGCGAGGACGCGACGTTCGCGGACTACGGGTGCCAGGGCATACCCCGGCTCGGACGCTTGGTCTTCTTCGAGCTGCGCGAGACGATCATCCACGAGGCGGTCGCGACGCGCTTCAGCAGTCTTCGGACGAGCACGCAACAGCTCGTGGAGGAGCAGCCGGACCAGTTCATCCTGGCCGCCGACGGCGCGCCGGCGGTACACATCGCCAGCAGCGTATGCGGCGGGACCGGCGCCGGAATGCTCATCGACATGGCCTATAATCTCCGCTGGTGGTCGCGGGAGTCGTTCCCCAAGCCCGCCGAGGTCATCGGTCATCTGCTCCTGCCCGATGCGTTCCGAGTCGATCCGATGCTCCGGCCCAAGCTGGAGGCCACCGCCAGCGCGACGCTGGACCAGATCGAGTTCCTCAGCGACGAACGCCGCCCGGACATCCCGGTCCGATACCGCAGCAACCGCGCAGGCGAGGATTGCTTCCGACGGGACACCGCACCGTTCAACTTCCTGTACTTGCTCAACGGCCAGGTCGATATGGGCAGCGGCGACCGCAAGCACCTGGTCCGTCAGATTGCCCGGGTGATCCGCGCGATGGCCTTCGAGCCCCTGGGCCAGCAGGTCCGATCCGATGCGAACAACAAGCTGGCGGAGATCCTGCCCCAGCGGGACCCGGTGAACAACCATCGCCAGTGCTTCTCGAGCTACGGCCTGTGGTGCGGGACGCCCGGACACAGGCGAGCGAACATCGAGTCGCGAATCCTCAGCGAGCTGGAGACCCTGGGCCAGGATCGTCAACAGGCTCGGACCGACTACCGCCAGCAGGTGCAGAAACGGATCGCGACCACTCTGGGCGCCTCTCCTGGGACGAACGAGTTCATCCGTCCGTCGGTGCCGTTTGCGTGGGACCCGCCCGGGCGGGGGACGTCGCAGGAGGTGGTGTCCAACGTCCTGCAGAGCGTCCGTCGATATATCGAGATTTCCGTTCTGCCGGCGGCCCGTAAGGAAGGCGAGCGAGTCCAGGACCCGAACAAGCCGATCGCCGGCCTGTTGGAGGCGGCCGACGAGATGTTCGGGCGGGACTTCTTCAACGCTGAGCAACTCAAGCCCATCAGCCAGATCGGGGCGTGTCTGGACGCCTGGACGGAGGGCGTTGAAACCCTGCTGGATCACAAGCAGGCTGTCGCGAAGCCCACGGTCAATGCGGTCGTCACGGAGATCCTCGCCGGCATCCGCCAGGGATTGGCGAGTCTGGAACAAAGGGTTCCTCCCCTGTCGTGGACGAGTTCCGACATCGCTCCCCTGGTGGGCGAGGTGATCGACGCGCAGTGGGCTTCCTGCGCCGAGGCGCTGCTCCATGAGAATTCCGTCGGAGCGATCAAGGCGACGCTGCGTTTGTTCTCGATTCGCAAGCAGGCCATGGAGGCCCTCATCGAGCTGGCGTGGCAGCGTCGGACCAGTGGTGAGCGAAGCAACGGCGGGCGCTCCAACGGCACGCCGCGATTGGCGGATTTCTTCACCACGCCTTTGTGTGCGTCGCTCGACGCATCGAACGCGTTGGACAGCGTTTCGGCGCGAGACCTGCGCCAGAGCCTGATCAAACCGGTCCTGTTCGGCACGGTCCTGTCCGTTCGGGAGGTTCGGCCGGAACTGGCGGATGTCCGCGCGGTGGAGGATCGCCTGTCGCAGAATCTGGGCCAGTTGGCCGGCGAGATGAAACGCTTCCTGCGCGACATCGAGAATCACGGGTGGGAAGTGTTCCGCAACGGCCTGGGCGAGCACCAGGCGACAAACGAGCATCCGTACTACCGGAGCGTCTGCGAGATCTGGCGGCTGGCGGAGCCGAAGATCGACCTGTCGAAGTCCCGCAAATACGCGGCGCCGCTCGATGTCACGGTGACTCAGCAGGTCCCGAGCTCGTGCGTCCCGCAATTGCTGACGCACAACTGCGAAATGAGCCTGCGGGAAGCGAACGTGGACGAGAACTTCCGCCACGTCACCGGGGAATGGCTCCAGATCCTGCGCCTTCGGTATGGCTTCTGTCTCGAGGCGATCAGCCGGTATGCCAAGTACGCGGCGGCCACCGACGAATACGTCAGGCGGATGGGGTTCGAGTTCTCCGATCTGTGGCTGGACAAGAGCTGGTACGTATCGTATCAGCACGCTCTGGCGGAGTGGCACAGCCAGGCCGGTCCGCAGAAGGACAACACGGAGCGGCGCACCTACGAGGCCAATGCCGCCAGGACGGGCTCCCTGCGAAGACTGATCGAGTCGGTCAGCGGACGGCTCCGCCAGCAGATGCGCTCGGTGACGGACTCGGAGGTCGGCATCCGGATGGCGGAGTTGCACGGCGGGACCAGTTCGCGGATCGATCTAATGCTGCACAGCATGCCGCTGGCGGATTCCGACGCGGTTCGGCAGGGGCTGGCTCGGTGTCTGGCGATGCTGGATACACTGATCCAGAACGTGGATGAGTGCAGCGTGGGCCTGCCCGAGAAGGAACGGCACGCCATGACCGACGTGATCGAGGCCTGCCGCAGTGACATCCAGACATTCCGAGAAGGGCTCTCCAATTGAAGATTTGCGATTTACTATTTGCGATTTGCAGTTCGCCGCGGTTTGCGTACGTCACCGGCGTCACGAAGCGTCCCTTGAAGATCGTAAATAGCAAATAGGAAATGGCAGGGGGTTGCGTGGGCGCGAAGAACGGTCAGAAGAGAGTGATGGGGCCATGGCCGACCTTGTTCGTCGGGGTTGGGCCGTGCGCCGAGAGGACCTTGGCGGAGTTCTCCCGGCTGGCCCGTCGTCTGACGGTGCGCGTCGATGGGCCATTCGGTCTGGTGCTTGCGGACTCTTGTTGCGAGGATGTGTTTCAGTGTGACTGGCCGTGGGGCAATGAGTTCAAAATCCCAGACCCTTCCGTGTTCCGCGATCGATCCGAGTTCGTCGGTCCGGACGACGCGAAGCTCCTGACGATCCTGTCGTCTCTCGTGCGTCGGCTACGGTCGGCCGGTCCGGGCGCCGACCCGGCGGGTCCGGGACGTCTGCGGATGGGCTGTACCGTTCTGCTCGATTTGTCCGATCCCGGCGTCGTCTCCTCGGCCGTCCGCCTGATGCGGACGCTGCGAAAGGCCGAGCCTGCCCTCGACGTGACGGTCCTGGGACTGACCGCACGGACGGCGGGAACCGATTCCTCGCGGGATATCGCCTGGTTCGAGGTCTGGACGCACCTGCTGACGGAACTCCAGAACGAGCCCCTGGCGCAACGAGTCTACCTTCTCGACGGCAGCGACGCGGACAAGACCTGGTTCGACCGGCCGGAGCAACTGCATCGGCTCGGCGCCGAGTTCCTCCTGTACCATGGGCTGACCTGTCGCGGTTTGCTCCGCCAGGGCGAACGAGCCCGAACCTCGCTGGGCGAAAACATGCTGAACGTGTGTGGTTCGTTTGGCTGCCGGACCATTCGGGCGGACCTCTCCGTCGTCGCCGAGAGGATTGCCGAGAGGGTGGCCGCGGAGGATCTTGCAGAACTGTACAGGCGGCCGATGCCGGCTGGCTGGCCCGAGAGCCTCGACGAGCAGGCGCAGTCGCTGGTCGACAGAATCGCCGGTCTGTGCGAGAAGGCTCATCTGTTCCCCGGCGAACGGCGAGACCAGGCCGGGGGCGCTGCATCATGCGACGCGGAAATCGATGAGGCAATCGGCAGGACCGTCAAGCACGTGTGCTCTCGCGAGCCCTTGGTGAGTCTGTGCCACTTCCTGCGACGTCTCGAACCGAGACTGCAGGCGCTGTTGACCCGCCAACGACTGTGGGAGCGGACGAGAACCCGGTGGTCCGCGATGGCGACTCTTCGTCAGCAGGAAGGCGCGACCTACGAGCCGATGAGGACTTGGCTGTCGCGGACCCAGACGCGATGGACCGACCGCTTCACGCCCGAGCAGGAAGAGGTCTCCTATGTTGCTGTGGGTCGGCCCGCGGCCAGGCGGGGGTACTGGGCGGGGCTGGTCCTGCTCGCGGCCGGACTGGTCGCCGTCTTGGCGGGATCGTTGACCCGAGAACGGTGGTTCGTGCTGGGTGGAGGGCTGCTGTCCCTGGCTGCGTCGGTCCTCATGACGCTGCCGACCGGGTGGGTTCGCCATTCTCGCCACCGCGTTCGGGAAGGGCAGGAGGTCTCTGCGTCGATTCCGGCAGTCCTATATCGAAAACGGCCGAGCGGACGGGCGTTCCTCGCTTCGATGCTCATGATTCTCGCGGGTCTGGCGGGTCTGACGTGGCCGTTGTGGCCCGAGGAGTGGACGCCGACGACCTTGGTCTGGGCGATTGTCCTGGCCGTGATGTCGGGGTTCGGCGTCGCTGCCATCATTGGGTGTCCCTCGCAGACACACCCTGAGCGGGTGAGCGAGACCGATGCGCCGGGCCACACAAGTCCTCCGGCGTGGCGATGTCGCGGCGCAGGGCTGTCGTGCCTGGCGATGGCGTGGGTGGTCCTGAGTCTGGGAATCCCGTCGCCCACACCGCCTCAGACGGTTCTTCTGTGGATGGCCCACATCGGCGGATTGCTCCTGACGGGGGTGGGGATCGGCTGGGTCCTGCTGCCCCGCACGGGACGTGCCTATCTTATCGAACGGGTCCCGAAGATGCCGCTGCCGCTGGCAGGCGGGATCGGCCGTGCGATCCAGGAGCCGGAGATGGGACATCGGATCGCCGCCATGGCCGACTGGATCGATCGCCTGTCGCTGGCGGGTGATCCGGGACTGAGCCGGTCCCGGGCGATGCCCGTGCCGCGGGATCGCGAGACCCTGTTCGACTTCCTGGCGGCCGACTGGGAGGAACAGTTGGCAAAGGCTTTTCGACTCGCCTTGGAGAAGCGGTCCGGCAAGTCGCTTGCCGCTCTGGCCCTGCAGCCTGGGCTGTGGACCGAGTGCGTCGCCAAGGAGCTTCAGAATCCCCGAGCCAGGTGCTATGACCTGACCTCGCTGCTCGCGTTGCAGGCGGTCAACGCCTGGATCGAGTCGCACACGCTGGGGGAGTTGCTGAACCTCGTGCAGGTGGATTTCGAGCGATTCGGGCGTCTCACTGCCCGCATGGCCTGTCCTCACTGGCCGACCTCCCGCGCGGAGCCGGAGATGAGCGTGAGCGTCATCGCGGTGGCCAGACCGCTGTGGGACGTGTTGGAACCGCTGGCGGAGCGGGCCGATTCGACGCCGATCGTGCCCCTCGATTGGGATGTCCGCAGCGACGCGGTGGTTGTCCTGCGGGTTGTTCAGGGCCTCTGCGAAGGGTGGCGGGGGTTCCCGGGCATGCCGGGACAGCCGCAGGCGGACATCACACGCGGTCGCGAGACCCCAAACACTTAATCACGCCGACAGTTGAACATTTCGACGAGCGGATGTAGACTCCCTGCAACATGTCGCAGTCGTTCGCGACTATCGTGCTGGGGACACCTCGTGCACAAGCATGGATGGATATGGCGTCGGTTGAGATCAGGTCATTGACGAAATGGTATGGCAGGTCGCGGGGGATCGAGGACATCACCTTCGCAATCGAAGCCGGCGAGGTCTTCGGGTACCTCGGGCCGAACGGCGCGGGCAAGACCACGACGATCCGCTGTCTCATGGGCATGTTGCGCCCGAGCAGGGGGGAGGTTCGCGTCCTGGGACAGCGCATCGTGGCGGGTCGGGGCACCCAGCACACGCGAATCGGCTACCTGCCCGGCGAGTTCCGCATCTGGGGCCGTCCCAAGGCGAGGACCTCGCTGAGCATGCTGGCCGCCCTGGGCGGGGATCGCGCCGCGACGGCGCGGCGCAGGGCGCTGGCGGAGCGTCTCGATCTGGACCTGGATCGTCCGGTCGGAGACCTTTCCAAGGGGAACCGTCAGAAGGTGGCGGTGCTTCTGGCGTTTCAGCATCAGCCGGAGGTGTTGATCCTCGACGAGCCGACGGCCGGTCTGGACCCGCTCATGCGACAGGTCGTGCTGGACGTGATTTGTGAAGCGGCGCGCGCCGGAGCCGCGGTTCTGCTCTCCTCGCACGATCTGGCCGAAGTCTCGGCCATCTGCGGGCGGGCCGCGATTCTTCGCGAGGGCCGCCTCGTGGAGACGGCGCCGATCTCGCAGATCATCCAGCAGGGCGAGCAGCGGCTGAAAGTGTGGTTCGCGGACGGGGCCCTGCTGCCGGAGGTGCCGCTGGCCCAATGGCCCGGCGTGCGGATCGTCGAGCGACAGCCCGGCGTTCTCCACGTCGCCTATCAGGGTTCCGCCGATCCGATCCTCAAGTGGCTCGGTCGGTTCCCGGTGGATCGGATCACTACGCCACAGATCTCCCTGCAGGATGCGTTCATGCAGTACTACCAGCAACAGCGCAGCGTCACCAGCCCGGCCTGCGGGGACTTGAAAGGGTCGTGTTCATGACTCGATCCTCTCGCCCGTCGTTTCCGCTGCGACTGCTGTGGTTCTGGTTCCTTCGTTTGCTGCCCGCATGGTTCGGCATCGCGGCCGTCATGTTCCTGATGCAGATCGCGATTGCCGCTATCGTACACGACAACGCGAACGTCAGGACCTTCCTGGGATTCCTCCGACTGCTGCCTTCCATCGTGAGGACGGCGCTCGGGGGCGACATGCTGGAATCCGGGAACATGACGGCCCTGCTGACCGTTGGATATCAGCACCCATTCATTATGTTCCTGTACATGGTCTATGCGGTAGGGACGCCCACAGGTCTTCTCGTGGGCGAGGTGCAGCGGGGGACCATGGAACTGATTCTCAGCCGTCCGATAACCAAGACGCAGGTCTACATTTGTGCGGCCGTCCTGACGCTCCTCGGCATGTTCACTCTGGTCATGGTCATGTTCCTGGGGACGGTTGCCGCCGTGCACCTCTACACGTTCAGCGAGCCGATCGACCTGAGCCTGTTCTTCCGCCTGGCGATCAATGGCGGGCTGCTGGCCAGCACGTTCGGTGCGTTTGCCCTGCTGTGCGCCGCGTCGTTCGGACGACTCTATCTGGCTGTCAGCGTCGCCGTGGGGTTCCTGACGATCAACTACTTCATCGCCATTGTGGCAGCGTGGTGGCCCAGCCTGGAGTTCATGCGGAAGGCGACGCTCTTCTACCTGATGTACTACTCGGACATCTGGCTGCGATGGCCCGTTGAGAACATGGCCAAGCTGGCGGCCATTCTCCTCGGCATCGTACTTGTCGGCGGCGTCATTTGGCGCCGGCGCGACCTGCCCCTGTAGAATCTGACAGGGAATCTGCCCACCGGGACGAGTCTTGTATCTCCTTCGCCATTCTCGTATTCCCCTTGAATCCAGTGGGGATTTATGATATGGTTGCCCGGCTGTGGGAAACGTATGTCTGTTCGTGTCCCAGAATTCAAACACGTGATGGAGGCAGTGATGGCGTGGTGCGTAGAGGCGAACCCTCAGCCCGGGTATCTGAACATCCGCCTTGTGAGCGACGTGGATGCGCGTGCCTTTGAGGAGACTGTCGCGGCGATCCTTCGCGAAATCGCGGCACACAATGGTTCAAAAGTGCTCATCGATATTCGCGAAGCCAAGGCTCGTCCAGGGGTTTTGGATACATTTGGCCTGATCTCTGTCTGGCCAGCCATGCACGGTTTGCGTGTGGCCATCCTGGACCGGTCGGAGAATAGGAGATGGTTCGACTTCTATGAGACGGTCTCGGTGAACCGCGGGCATAACAGCCGGGTATTCACGGATTCCGAACAGGCGGTCCAATGGCTCACCGGTTGAGCCGACGACTACGAGTTCTTGTCTTGCTCGGACGCCTTCTGGGCTCGACTTCTTGAAATTCTCTTGCGTTCCTGGTGAATCCCGGCCACAATGAGCGCGCTTGGGCCCGTTGCTCATGCGGACTGTTGTGGACTGCAAGGGTCTACGTGAAGGAATGAAGACAAACGCCCTCCGGCCAAGGGTGCCGTGCGCGACGAGTTGCATAGGGACCTCCAGATGCCATCCGGAGACAAGGGATTGAACGGATGAGGGGATGACCCCATGAAGCTGGAAGAAAGAAAACCATCGGGCAGGGAAAAGGATCGGGCAGCGATCGAGCGATTGGCGGAGTTGCGTCAGAAGCTGCACAGCGAGGATATCTCCACGGCGAGAAAGGCCGCCTTCACCCTCTCCTGGATGCAGGAGGACGGTCTGGACATCTTCGTCGAGGCGCTCTTCGGCAGCTTCCCGCGGACGGCCAAGCAGGCGGCGGCGTACGGCCTGCGGAGCATGAACGGTCGGATGCGAAAACTGGCGGAGGAGGTGCTCACCAAGGGGCTCACGCACTCCAACCGCATCACCAAGGATGTCTGCGCCAAGTCGCTGCTGCTGATGAAGCAGGGACCGGTCCCGAAAAAGAGCGGCTTCCGCCGCAGGCCGGGCGGCGGTGGCGGCGACAGACCTCGCGGCCCGCGAATCCGCGAGTACCGAGGCCGGGGCCAGCCCCGGTACGACCAGCCCTCGGGAAACCGCCCGCCCAGAGGCGGCCCGCCCCGCGGCAACCGGTGAGCGAGCCGGGTGAGGCTGTATCATTATCATTGCCAGATGCACCAGACCGTTGACAACGGTCCTTTCAGGGGCTATACTTCGTATATCCGTTGGAGGAACTGCCATGGTTACGAAGGTGCAGAAATGGGGCAACAGCCAGGGCCTGCGTTTGAGCAGGCAGTTGCTGGAGGACGCCCAAATTGCTGTGGGGGATGAGGTGCAGGTTGCCGTGCATGAAGGCGTCATCGTGGTGTCGCCGGTCAAACGCCCGAGGGGCAAACACAATCTCCAGGAGATTGTCTCGCGGATTCCCAAGGATTATGAGGCGCAGGAACTCGACTGGGGCCCTCCCACGGGCAAAGAGGTCTGGTAAATGGCCCGGTACATCCCTGAGCGAGGCGACTTGATCGGCCTGACCTTCGACCCCCAGTCCGGGCACGAGCAGAAAGGCCGCAGGCCGGCACTGGTCATAAGCCACTATCTCTTCAACAGGCATACGGGGCTTGCCATCGTCTGTCCGATTACAACCACCCAGCGGGGCTTCCCGTTCCACGTCGAGATCACCGGGTGTCCAAGTGTAACCGGCTTTGTGATGGTTGAGCAGGTCAAGTCCGTAGACTTCCGTGCCCGCGGGGCCAGACGTATTGCGAAGGCTCCGCAACGCGTATTGGAGGAAGCCCTCTCCATCTTGGATGCCTGCATCTACTGATGCTCGCGCGTCAAGGGATCTCGACGACACGCTCAAGCGGAGTCCTACTGCGGGTGGCAGGGGGAAGTCTTTCACGGATAGAACAGCAGAGTGATGAGTATGGCCGATGGATCGAATCGTGATATCGAGAGGGGGTATTCGACAGGCCAATTTGTGGCGAAGCTGCGACGGTTGGCGGATGCCCTGGAGAAGGGTCGGAAGTTCGAGATTCAGATCGCCGGCGAGCGGATCTACGTGCCTGTTCGGGCCGAATTCAATATCGAGCACGAACGCGAAGGCGGCGACGAAGAGATCGAATTCCAGGTCAAATGGACCCCGCATGATTCTCCGGGTGCCTGTTGACATACGAGAATTATATCGATATAATTCCTGTAAAGTGGAGTCAAGACCGGGATTGAGATATGGACACAGTAACCGTTTCGCCCAAGTTTCAGGTCGTCATCCCCAAGGCAGTGCGAGAGAGACTCGGCATCCAGCCCGGGCAGAAACTGCAGATTCTGCAATTCTGCGATCGGATTGAGTTTGTTGTGCTGCAGGATATCAAGCAGATGCGAGGATTTCTCCAGGGCATCAGGACCGACATTCCCCGCGAGAAAGACCGCATATGAACCTTGTAGACTCTTCGGGATGGCTGGAGTACCTGGCGAATGGCCCGAACGCGGACTTCTTCGCGCAGGCGATCGAAGACACGGGAAGCCTTCTCGTTTCGACCGTCAACGTCTACGAGGTGTTCAAACGTGTGCTTCAGCAACGCGGTGAAGATGCCGCGATGCGAGCTGTCGCGCTGATGCAGCAGGCCAAGGTGCTCGCGGTGACCTCCCCGATTTCGCTGGATGCGGCCAAGCTCAGCGCCGAATTGAGGTTGCACATGGCCGATAGTCTGATTCTGGCCACGGCGAGGGCGTGCAACGCCACAATCTGGACCCAAGACGCCGACTTCGACGGACTGGCCAACGTGCGGTTCATCCGAAGGAAGTAGGCGACCGAAGGGGTGTGTGGCCATGGCAGAGGGCGTAGTCTATTCGACGGAACACGGGCGGATGTGCCCCGGTTGCGGCAAGCCGATTGCCGAGTGCGTCTGCCGCAAGCAGCAGGGGATTCCCCAGGGTGATGGGATCGTGCGGGTCTCGCGCGAGACGAAGGGCCGCAAGGGCAAAGGCGTCACCCTCGTTACGGGCGTGCTGCTCGATGAAGACGGTCTGCACAAGCTCGCCACGGAACTCAAGCGAAAATGCGGGGCCGGCGGGACTGTGAAGGGGGCGACCATCGAGATCCAAGGCGACCACCGCGATCTGCTGGCAGCGGAGTTGGTCAAGCGGGGTTATACCGTCAAGCGCGCGGGGGGATAAGACAATAGTATGAACTGGGTTCGCATATCATTGCCTTTGTGTTCATGTGGCAGATGAGGCTCTTATGGACAGAAAGCTGTGGATTTCTCCTTGTTGCGTGGTGTTACTGGCCATAGCCGGCGGTTGCCCTTTCCAGGGCTTGGTGTACGAAGCCGATATGGTCGGTGGCTATGCTGTTTGGGCGACAGATGTGATCGAAGATGCCGCGATCGTTCTCAAGGATAAGCATGCTTCCGGGGGCGTCACCGTTGTCCCTGCCATGGTGTCTGAGTATGGCTGGAATAACGAGTTCATCATCGCCAAGCAGTGTCCGGTGAGTCACCGCCAGGCGGCACCTTCAGTCTACTGGTACATAATCCAGGTGCGAGGTGCGCAAATTCATGGTCCACTGAGCGAAGGTGAGTTCCACAAGATTCGCACGGAACTCAACATGCCGAGTGAGCTTTCTTTCACACGGACTACGCGTTTGCGATAGTCTGAGATGGGGTGCTGCATGGAATGCCTCTCTTGCTCGCGACTGTGCATCAGAATAGGCGCGTGTGTCGTAGATTGCCAGTGTGGATTATTGACACCATGATCTGTGACGAGTAGTCAAGACGTAGTCTTTGACGTTCAGACACGAGGAGTCACGGCATGGGCGGAAGAAGTGCGGTCGTTGTCGCGGCGGTGGTGTTGGTTCTTGCGGGGGTGGTTGACGGCCAGATTCAGGCTGTCGGCGAGCCGAATGCACCGGCGTTGTTCGTCGTCGGCGATTCCACCGCGAGCAACGGGTCCGACCTCGGGTGGGGCAGTCACCTGGGCAAGTACTTCGATCCATCGAAGATCCGCGTCGTGAATCGCGCTCGCGGCGGGCGAAGCAGCCGGACGTTTCTGACGGAGGGACTCTGGGACGCGGTCCTGGGGGAGATGAGAGCGGGCGACTTCGTCCTGATCCAGTTCGGCCACAACGACGGCGGCCCGATCAACGACGACCGCAGGGCTCGCGGGTCGCTGCCAGGTCTGGGGGACGAGACCCAGGAAATCCACAACCTGGTTACCAACACCGACGAGGTCGTCCACACCTACGGCTGGTACATGCGCAGATTCATCGCGGACGCCAAAGCCAAGGGGGCGATCCCTGTCGTTCTGTCGCTGACTGTTCGCAACATCTGGAAGGAGGGCAAGGTTGAGCGAGGCTCGGGTCGCTTCAGCCAGTGGTCCGCCGAGATCGCCAAGGCCCAGGGCGTGCCCTTCGTGGACCTGACGAACATCATTGCCGACCAGTACGAGTTGCTCGGAGCGATCCGAGTTGCCGAGTTCTTCCCTCGCGACCACACGCACACCAGCGCCGAAGGGGCGAATCTCAATACGGCCCTGGTGGTCTCGGGGTTGAAGACTCTGGCCGACTGTCCCCTGACGGACATGCTCTCGCCCGAGGGACAGGCGGTGACTCCGTACGCGGAGCACGTCGTCGTCAAGCAGACTGAGCAGATCCTGACGCGGCCCTGGATGCCCGACGCATTGCCGAAGCCCGACCCCAACCTGCCGACGCTGTTTCTTATCGGCGATTCCACTGTCCGGACCGGCAGCCTCGGCAACGGCGCCAATGGCCAATGGGGCTGGGGCGCCCCCATTGCCGACTTCTTCGACCGCACGAGAATCAACGTGCAGAATCGCGCCTGGGGAGGAACGAGCAGCCGGACGTTCCAGACCCAGGGATTCTGGGAGAAGGTCCTGGCCGACATGAAGCCGGGCGACTACGTCATCCTGCAATTCGGCCACAACGACGCGGGGCCGCTCAACGACACGCAGCGGGCTCGCGGCACGATCCCCGGTGTCGGCGACCAGACCGAAGAGATCGACAACTTGCTCACCGGCCAGCGCGAAGTGGTCCACACCTACGGCTGGTACATCGGCAAGCTCATCGCGGATGCGAGGTCCAAGGGGGCCGCCGCGATCGTCTGCTCGCCGATCCCACGGAACAACTGGTCCGATGGAAAGGTCGGTCGGGCCTCGCTGGGCTATGGGAAATGGGCTTCCGAGGCGGCCCAGGCCGAAGGTGTCGCCTTCATCGACCTCAATGAACGCATCGCCCAGCGATATGAGCAAATGGGCCAGGCCAAAGTGACTGCGGTCTGTTTCCCGCTCCGCGAGCACACGCACACCTCGGCGGTCGGCGCCCGGATCAATGCGTCCTGCGTGGTCCAAGGGCTTGAATCGCTGGGTGGCTGTCCCCTTGTCGGCTATCTGCGCCGTGACTGACTGTGCGACGATGCGCGTGGTCTTGTTGTTTGCCTGGCGTGCGTGATTGTCGTTGATCATCGCGGTGCATTGTGCTATTATGAGACGTATGGCAGGCCGGTCGAGCTGTTGTGGCATTGTGGAGTTGTCGAGCCGCGGCCTGCGAGGGGGCCGCGGACCGGAGGAATTGTGTGGCGGAGGTCGAGATGGGTATCCTGCGACTCGAATGAGCGGCACAGGCCGCAGCGGGGAGTGACCGTCTGGAGAGATCAGTTCAGAATGTCGGCGTTCCGAATGCCGATAACATCGGCATAGGACTGAGATGCGTGCTTTTGCGGAAGGGGTGGCTGAAATGGGAGGTGTCGACATGACACAAGTGGATGGGAGAAGATCGTTCGGGATCGCGGCTGTTTTCGTCGGTTTGTTTCTGCACTCCGCGGCTCTCGCGGAGTCGGTCGATCTGGCCAGGGCGAGGAAGGCGACGGACGCCTTCCTTGCGATGCGATCCGCGCCAGACGGGCAAACGACGAGCGATTCGATTCGTGTACTGGCGACGGCGCTGACGCCTTCCGGCTTCCGGATCATCGAGGGCGACGATGGGACCGTTCTGGCCTACGTGGCCGACCTGGATCCCTCTGGCTTCGTGGTGCTGTCCGCCGATACGGATATTGCCCCGGTCGTCGCATATTCGTTCACGGCCTCCTTCCGCAGCGATGCCTCCAATCCTCTTTACCGAATGCTTCGAGCGGACATGAAGCTCAGAACCGAGGCTCTGGCGGAGCATCCGGAACTCAAGACCGCCCGGACGGCGGAGCAGTGGCAATTGCTCGCCAGCGGAGAAACGGATGATGCCGACGACGCCGCGTTCCAGCAGTGGCCCCCCGACGGCACAACCTCCACCGGCGGCTGGCTCAGAACGACCTGGGTGCAGGGTGCGCCCTACAATGCCTTCTGCCCGCTGGATTCGGTGACCGGCATCCGCTCGTACGTGGGCTGCGTCGCGACCGCGTTCGCACAGGTTGTCCATTATCACAAGCTCTGTGACGCGACCTTCAGCGGCGACGATTCCTACACGATGTACAGCGGGACACAGATCGACGCGGACAGCGAACTCTACGACTTCCCGTCCTTCGACACGCTCAACGGCTATCTCGACGCGATCCGGCTGAAGTACTCCCAGGGCATCGATCTGAATGATCTGGATGTCGCAGCGCTGAACTTCGCCTGCGGCGTGGCCGCGGAGATGGACTACTCCAGCGACGGTTCCGGCGCCTCGCTCTACAAAGTGCAGACGGCTCTGCTCGACCGCTTCGGCTACCACTGTGCGGACATGTACGGCGGTCTGACCGACAGAGGCCTTATCGTCCTCCAGGAGAACGTGGTCAACGGACTGCCCGCGCTGCTGAGCTTCAGCCCGCCGGACAACTGGGGAGGCCACGTGATCGTCTGTGACGGCTACAACACCCATGGCGAGTATCATCTCAACTTCGGCTGGGGCGCCACGCGACCCCAGGAGATCACCGAGGCCTGGTATGCTCTGCCCACCGCGTACCTGTACAGAGACTGCATCATCACGGAGAGCATCCTGAACATCCGGTCGGCGAAGCCCTCGCTCGATACGGATGCGTCCTCGCTGAGCTTCTACGCGATGCCAGGGGAGCAGTCGGCCGCCAAGGTCCTGCGGATCGGGAACCACACGGCGAATCTGGCCATTGCGTCGATCACGTGCCCGGACGGGTTCCTGATCGAACGCGAGGGCCAGGGGTACGCCCGTCGGATCGGCTCCTTCGTCATCCAGACACTCGGGCAGGGTGCCTCCATCAATGTGGCATTCAAGCCCGCCGACGCGGGCGGCTACTATGGACTCCTCGCGATCCGCTGCGAAGACGGCAGCATGAAGAACGTCATCCTGGAAGGGGTTGCCTACGAGGGAGGGACGACCGTGGCTGCCGGGCAGGTGTCGGGGACGTGGTCCGCGGCCAACTCGCCGTACTTCGTCACCGGGGACATCGCGGTCAAGGCGAACGGGCGACTGGTGATCGAGCCCGGCGTGAAGGTCCTGTTCACGGGACCGTACGGCTTGACCGTGGGGCAGAAGGCCAAGCTCCTGGCTGAGGGCAGCGACGCCCAGCCCATCGAGTTCACCGCCTGGAACCAGGCAACCGGGTGGGCCGGCCTGCGATTCGTGGATTCCGGCTCTGACGACACGCTGAGTTACTGCCGAATTGCCTACGCCAACAAGAACGCGGGACTCGATCCGCAGGAGGAGAGCGCGACGGTCTCGAACGCCAACTCCCTGGGCGGCGCTATCTATTGCAGCAGCTCCGATCCAATCATCGAGAACTGCATTATCGCGAACAACAAGGGCAAAATGGCTGGCGGGATCTACTGCACGGACGCCTATCCTCTCATCACCAACACGGTGATTGCGAACAACTCGTCCCTCGGCGGCGATAATCAGTGCGGCGGCATTCTCTGCGATGAGTCCGGCGCGCCGGAGATCTACAACTGCACCATCGTGAACAACTTCCCCGGCGGCATCTACTCCTCGTCCTGGGACGGACTGACCGTGGCCAATACGATCCTCTGGGGCAACGACCGATACCAGATCTTCACGAACCAATGCGCCCCGGCCGTCACTTTCTGCGACGTCGAGGACGGCTATCCCGGCGAAGGCAACTTCGCTGCGGACCCCTGCTTCCTCAATCCCACCGAGGGCGTCGGAGCCGACTATGACGCAGCCTCCGCCAACTGGGCGCTCGCCAGCGTCTCGCCGTGCATCAATGTGGGCACGGAGGCGGGCGACCTCCCAACGACCGACCTGGCGGGCGCCGACCGAGTCCATTGCGACGTCATCGACCTCGGCGCCTACGAGAACCAGTCCGATCTGCCCCTGCTGACGATCACGCCCTCGATGACGGTCGACGTGGGTTTCGTGGCGATCGACGCGAGTGCGACGACCGTCGTGGAGATTGCGAACACCGGGACGCTGGACTTCGAGGTTGCCGAAGTCCTCGTCGGCGATGCGAATGAAGTCTTCTCGGTCGATACGCCCGTTCAGAACCGCGTTCTGACGCCGGGCGAATCCATCGAGGTGACGCTGCGGTTCCGACCCGCCGAGGAGAAGGTGTATGCAGGCACGCTGCTCGTCCGTTCGACCAGCAGCAACGCCTCTTCCCTGGCGGTGTCGCTGAGCGGCGTGGGCGTTACGGGGACGCTCGTCCCGCCCGGCTCGGTCAGCGGGACCTGGACGAAGGCGAACAGCCCGTACACCGTCACAGGCGACATCAGCATCCCGAGGAACCAGACGCTGACCATCGAGCCCGGCATCACCGTCAAATTCGCGGGGCATTTCGGCCTGACCGTCGGCTATCGGGCGACGCTGCTCGCCCAAGGGACCGCGGACAGCGGCATCGTCTTCACCGCCATCGACACCAGCGAAGGATGGTACGGCATCCGGTTTATCAACAGCTCGACAGAGGACGTGCTGCAGTACTGCACGCTGGAATATGCGATGAAACCCCGCACGGGCGGCGGCAGCTTTGAGAATCTCTATGGCGGCGCGATCCTGGCCTTCGGCTCGTACGACCACGAGCCGGGCCAGCCTTTGATTACCAGCCCGACGATCGATTCCTGCCGGATCGCGAACAACTACGCGTATGCAGGCGGCGCGATCATGTGCTACTACGGCTCCGAGGCGACCATCACGAACAACGTGATCGTGAATAATGCCGCCGACGGCTGGGGCGGCGGCATCGTCATGTGGTACGCGTACTGCACGGTCGCCAACAACGTGATCGCCCGCAACGACGCGGGGGGCGCCGGCGGCATCATGAACTGGATGAGCACGCCGGTGATCCGCAACAACACGTTTGTCGCCAACAAGCCCAGCGGGCTGCACCTGGAATCGACGACGTCCTCCTCCTGGGGGATGCAGGCCGTCTCCGTCATGAACAACATCGTCTGGGACAACGAGATCTACATGTCCGACGATGTCTTGAGTGGAGAATACAATGTCCGCTACAACGACATCCAGGGCGGCTGGAGCGGCACCGGCAATCTCGATGTCGATCCGCTGTTTGCCAACGCGGAGAATGGAGACTACCACCTGAAGTCTCAGGCGGGCCGCTGGGACCCGACGACCGCAAGCTGGGTTCTCGACGATGTGACGAGTCCGTGCATTGATGCGGGCAATCCGTCGACGAGTTACTCGAAGGAGCCGTCCCCGAACGGCAACCGCGCCGACATGGGCGCCTACGGCGGCACCGCCCAGGCCAGCAAGTCCCCGTGACGCGAAGGGGCTTGGAGAGGTGAACCCCCCCCGTCGCAGGGGACCAATCCTCATGGTGGGCGTCATCCGCATTTGCCGCGAGTTGTGGGACGGACCCTGTCGTTCCAGCGCGCAGGAATCCAGGAAGGGTGAGATTGCAGGCACTCCATGTGTGGATTCCCGCTTTCGCGGGAATGACAATCCGAGGGCGGGAGACACACCGCGACGATCCTGTCAAACCACGATCCCCTGAGCCTCCCGGAAAATGCGGACACACCTCCACCGGCCATCGGATGCGATGTCGCGCAGGCATTGAAGCCCGTCGGCGGATGGGCTACAATGGCCCCGGCCGGAAGGCAATGGAATGCTGTTGCCGGCTCCGGCAATTCGAAATGCGCTGTCACGGGTTAGAAACGTGGGACCACTGATCTTCGTTGCCTTCATCGGGCTGATCATCGTCTTTGGCATCTTCGGCTACCTCGGCGCCAAGAAGCGTCGCGAGGCGATGATGGCCCTGGCCGCCAGGCTGGGCCTTCGCTTCGACCCGGACAAGAACTGGGACCTGGCCCGGCGCTACGACTTCCTTGACAAGCTGCGGTCCGGCTCCAACCGCTACGCCTTCAACACGCTGACCGGGACCTATCAGGGCCATGAGGTGGCCTTGTTCGACTACCACTACGAGACCCATTCCACCGACTCCAAGGGCCACCGGCAGACCCATCACCATTACTTCTCCTGCTTCCTCCTGCACCTGCCGAGGTCCTTCCCGGAGCTGGTCATTGGGAGGGAGGGGTTCCTGTCGAAGATCGCCCAGGCGGTCGGCTACGACGACATCGACTTCGAGTCGCACGAGTTCTCCCGGCGGTTCTGTGTCCGCTCGCGCGACAAGAAGTTCGCTTACGACGTGTGCCATGCCCGAATGATGGAATATCTGCTGGCCAACGACGACTTGACTATCGAGATCGAAGGCAACGTCCTGGCGATCACGTTCGGCTCCCGCCTGGACATCGAACGGATCGAGCCGAACCTCAATCGCCTCGTCGCGCTGCGGTCGTTGATGCCGGAGTATCTGTTTTCCAGGAGTTGAGTATGGGACCATTTCTGATCGTCGTCGGCGCGGTTGTCCTGCTGCCGTTGATCTATGTCATTGCGACGTACAACACGCTGGTGGCGCTGCGCAACCACATCCGCGACGCCTGGGCGAACATCGATACGGAGCTCAAACGGCGCTACGACCTGATCCCCAACCTCGTCGCGACGGTCAAGGGCTACGCCGCCCACGAGAAGGAGATCTTCGACCGCGTCGCGCAGCTCCGCACGCAGTGCATGGCCAACCAGGGCCGGCCCGAGCAGCAGGCGGTGGATGAGAACCAGCTCGTGGCTGCCCTGCAGAAGATGCTGGCTGTCGTGGAGAACTATCCGCAACTGAAGGCGGACCAGCACTTCCTCAAGCTCCAGCAGGAATTGACCAATACCGAGGACCGCATCCAGGCCGCGAGGCGGTTCTTCAACGGCAACGTCCGCGACTACCGCAACAAGTGCGAGATGTTCCCGAGCAGCGTGATTGCGGGCATGTTCGGATTCGAGTCTCAGGACTACTTCAATGTGCCGCCTTCCGTGCGGGAGGTGCCGGATGCGCAGTTCGGATGACCTATGGACCAGCCGCAGATCGTGAGAATCTCTCCCGTCGCCACAAGATCCAACCACAGGACCGTGGCCCTCATCGACCGCGACCTCGTGCGGCAGAAAGCCGCGGATGCCGCACGGAGCGCCCGCAGACGCGAGATCCACAACTTCCACGAGGGCGATCCCGACACCCTGCAGCGGATGCTCAACGCGGTTCAGCCGGGAAGCTACGTCCGACCGCACCGTCACCTGAACCCGCCGAAGGCGGAATCGATCATCCTGCTCCAGGGCTCGCTCGCCTTCGTCGCCTTTGCCGACGACGGGTCACTCGACGAGAGCAACTGCATTCTGATCGACCCGGTCCGGTGCGTCTATGGCTGTGACATCCGCCCGGGCGTCTGGCACACGATTTTCGCCCTCGTCCCGGACACGGTAGTCTTCGAGGTCAAGCCGGGACCGTACGATCCGACGGTTGACAAGGAGTTCGCACCCTGGTCCCCGCTGGAGGGCAGTCGCGAAGCCGCGAGCTTCCTGGCGGACCTCGAAGACCGATTCCATCGCGTCACGATTTAATCCATTTCTCGTCTCCGCCTAATCACGATCTAACACCAGCGGGTATGCTGAGGATATGTAATGATAATCAATCCTCTTACTACAAGGGTGGGTGATACGCGCCTTCGTCGCCTGCCCTTTTTCATTGGGCCGGCCCGTTCATAGTGTGCCTGTGGAAGCATATCTTGACAGGTGTGGAAGATGACGCCTTACGGCGTCACTGCGAACAACGTCCGCAGGCGGACGGATTCGCTTGACACTGCAGCAGGCTGCTGAGAGACTGGACGTCGTTGTAGCGGCGTGCACGGCACGCCCGGCTGGAGAATCCCTTGCATGAGGTGACTACCATGGCACAGCGAGCGACGCAGAAGACGGGGACATCGGTTTCACGGAGGCAGTTCATCCAGGGTTCGGCGGCGTCACTGGCTGCACTGGGCGTCGTGGGCAGCCGGCTCTATGCGGCAGGTTCCGACAGGATCCGCGTCGGCCTAATCGGCTGTGGCAGCCGGGGGACAGGGGCTGTGCGCAACTGCGTCGATTCCTCGCCCAACGTCGAGGTCACCGCGCTGGGCGACCTGTTCCAGGACCGCGTCGACGCCTGCCTGGCCACGATCAAAAAGGACGGCGAGAAGGACTGGAGCTCCTCGCAGCCCTGGCGCCACGCGGACAAGGTCAAGGTCACGCGAGAGACGTGCTTCACCGGCTTCGATGCCTACAAGAAGGTCATCCACAGCGGCGTGGATCTGGTGATTCTCGCCACCGCGCCGCATTTTCGTCCCGTGCACCTGAGGGCCGCCATCGAGGCGGGCAAGCACGTATTCATGGAAAAGCCCGTCGCAGTCGATCCGGTTGGGATTCGCTCGATCCTCCAATCGTCTGAGATGGCGAAACAGAAGGGCCTCGCCATCGTCGCAGGCACGCAAAGGCGTCACGACCCGAAGTACATCGAGGTCATCAAACGCGTCCACAACGGCGATCTCGGCGAGCTCGTTGCGGGTCAGTGCTACTGGGTGGGCTGCTTCGTCCGCCAGTGGGGCTTCTACCACGATCGGCAGCCCGGCTGGACCGACATGGAGAACCAGTGCCGGAACTGGTACTACTACACCTGGCTCTCGGGCGACCATATCGTCGAGCAGCACGTCCACAACATTGACGTGATCAACTGGGCCATGGGCGGGCATCCCGTGACGGCGTTCGGCATGGGCGGCCGGCAGGTCCGCATCGAGCCCCAGTTCGGCAACATCTACGACCACTTTGCGGTCGAATTCGAGTACGCCAACGGCGCCCGCATCCTGAGCATGGCCCGCCAGATCGACGGCTGCACGGATCGGATCGGCGAACGCGTTGTGGGGACGAAAGGCACCGCGGCCGAAGGACTCATCGAAGGCGCCAAACCCTACAAGTACGATGGCCCGACGCCCAACCCCTACGAGCAGGAGCACGCCGACCTGATCGCCAGCATCCGCGACGGCCGACCGCTCAACGAGGGCAAGCAGGTCGCCGAGAGCACGATGACCGCGATCCTCGGCCGGATGAGCGCCTATACGGGGCGGGCGATCAAGTGGGACTGGGCCATGAACGCCTCCAAGCTCGACCTGACCCCGCCGGCCTACGAGTTGGGCCCTGTCCCGGCCGCTCCCGTCCCGATGCCGGGCAAGACGCAGTTGGTCTGAGCCGTTCGGAGTTCCGCCTTCAGGCGGGCAAGACCAGTCCGACGCGCGTCAACGCGGAACTCCAAATGGACGAGTTGCACAATTGCCAGACAACACCCGTTCACGCCGACTGCCAAATTGGGGTGGCTGACGCTGTGTGGTGCATATAACACGCAGCTTCATTTGCTATCGCCTGTCAGCTTGACTCGCCCGACCGGCCAGGCTAGACCCAAAACAAGCAAATACCCCGAGCCTGCGCGGCTGACTAAGGCGATGGGAGGGATCGACATAGCGTCCCCGTCTCCGCTGGCGGGCGGCTCAAGGTCATCGTTCCAAGTTGTCGTTGTTTCATGCGGGGGCTGCTTTCT
>Ga0209200_1000051_pt1 | contig 133940 bp, 93 predicted proteins | sample AD_UKC033_MetaG_FD_184406 | JGI IMG/M metagenome (GOLD analysis project Ga0209200, IMG submission 184406) | Active sludge microbial communities of municipal wastewater-treating anaerobic digesters from USA - AD_UKC033_MetaG (SPAdes) (version 2) | ecosystem: Engineered > Bioreactor > Anaerobic >...
CCAGATACCCGCCCCGTGTCAACAACAAAATGAATGCGAATCTGCTCCTGCCCGTGGGAACTACCCTCAACTCCTGGACCAGCCGACAGTTACCTTCACCGTCCTATGCTTCTTTGCGGAATCGCTGCCACGACAGGCTGTGTCTGTGAAAGGAACTTGGCCGGCGGGTGGTCATGGCGAACGCCGGCCTGCTTGTAGAAGATATGGAACGACCGGCTCTCGCCGATAGAGTCCTTGTTCGGCGTGCCAGAAGGATCTGGCAGGATCGCGGGTTACTATCGACGATAGCAGAGCCGCACAACAATTACTCTGGGTTAGGAGAACCGGTCGTGAAGACAACTATAACACACGTCGCGATGGACACGCACAAGAAAGAGCATCAGGTCGCCTGGGTTCATCCGGAGACCGGCGAGATCGGGGAATTCGCCGTGGCCAACACCGTGCGGGACCTTGAGCGGATGGTCAAAAAGATCCGCAAGCAGGTGGCCGGCGAGATTCACATCTGTTACGAGGCGGGGCTGTGCGGGTTTGTGCTCAAACGCCGGTTGGAGAAGCTCGGCTGCGTGGCCCAGGTCATCGCTCCGTCGCTGGTGTGGCGTAAGCCGGGGGATCGGGTCAAGACGGATCGTCGAGACGCCAAGAAGCCGTTGACGCAGTTCATCGCGGGGCAGTTGACGGAGGTCTGGGTCCCCGATCCGGAGCAGGAGGCGGACCGGGAGTTGACTCGCTGTCCCGACAGCGTGCAGCGGGACCTCAAGCAGTCGCGTCAACGTCTGAACAGTCTGCTGGTTCGCCATGGCTATATCTATCAGGAAGGGAATCTCTGGACGGACAGGCATCATCGGTGGCTGAAGTCTCTGACGATCGAACAGGCGAAACTTCGCACGGTCTTCGACGAGTACCGCAGCGAGATCGAGCACTGCGTTCAGCGTCTGGAGTCGCTGGACAAGCAGGTTCAGTCGCTGGCCCAGAACGAGCGGTATCGGTCGGCGGTGGGCGTTCTGCGGTGCCTGCGGGGGATCGACACGCTCACGGCGATCACGCTGCTGACGGAGATCTTCGAGTTCGGACGATTCGACAGTCCTCGGGCGTTGATGGCGTACCTGGGCGTGACTCCGTCGGAGGACTCCAGCGGCGAGAGGCGTCGTCCCGGTGCGATCACGAAGACGGGCAATCGTCGGGTGCGTCGGATCCTGACGGAGGCGGCCTGGCATTACCGTCATCCGTATGCGGTGGGCAAGGCCTTGAAGCTCCGGCGAAAGGATCAGCCAGCGTGGGCGGTGGACTTGGCGGATCGGGCGGCGAAACGCCTGTACCGGCGGTATCGGCATCTGACGGAACGGGGCAAGGCGGCGCCGGTGGCGATTATCGCGGTCGTACGGGAACTGGCGGGCTTCGTGTGGGCGATGCTTCGGCAAGTGCCGTCGCAGACCCAGAGCCCCTCTCCCTGAACCGGTGGCAGGAGGCATCGGATCCGAGGCACACAGGAAAGACGAAAGATCGCGTTTATCGCTTTGCGGGATACCGGCGGGGACTGGAAAGCACAGCCCGGCCCCAAGGGTAGAAAAGCAGACAGTTCTTTATTAAGGATATCGAGGCGACCTTGCGGTGCAGGCACGATAAGAGCCATCGGTGAGGCACACAGTGCGACAGGCGGCCTCGGCCGCCGGACTCGCGTTCGTAGAACGCCGGGCTCTCGACGAAACGTTTCCCTGTCGGCTCTGGTTCGGCGCCGTCGGACCAATCCACGAATATCAGACTGATTCGTCGTCGAAGCCGCCTGCATCCAAGGTCGCTTTGAAAAACAAGAATGAAGAATCGAAGAAACCCTGTTGACAAAGGTCGTTCCATATCAGTGTGCCCGTAAGGGCATATCTTCCCCCCGCGAAAAAGATAACGCCTCACGGCGTCACTACGAACGGACTGCCTGCGCACAGGACGAATCCGGATCGGAGGCGCTCTGACGCCCGAAAGTCTGCACAGACACGACGGGCTCGCCGGATGGCATGGTCTACGGAATTGAACTCCTGAACGCCAACGAGCAGTTGCAGCGAGAGGACATGGGCGAACTGATCGTAGTCAATGAAGCCACCGGCGAACACACCAACCTGTCCCTGATGAGGACCAAGACCGGGTAGTCGGCCGCCTTCACGAGACGATGATGCTCGCGGGAGATTGTGTCTGGCGCATCGGACGCTCCCAGCAGACAAGGCTCGCCACGTAGTACGCCGTCCATGTTAATTTGGTGGGTGGCCACGCTTGTGTCGAGGGCGTCCCGCCCTCGAATCGCGGGCAGGATGCCCGCGACACGCTCATCATGCCCACCATTTTAAGGTGGACGGCGCAGTAGGGTGCGTATCACGCACCATCTTCAATCGTATGCAACGAAGAGTGATGCGTGACGCGCACCCTACAGGCTCATTCCCGATTGCGTTCACCGCATTGCGAATACCAGCAGGGAGGCCCGAGCGGGATGTCTCTGTGCTTTCCCCGCTGGTATCCCAAAATGCGATAAACGCGCTCTTCCAGCCTGGCAGGTGCTCTCAAAGCCCTCGCCGTTTCCGCAACCAGCCGACGATGCCGGTGCCAAGAGTGCCGAGCAACACCGCGCCGGGCGCGGGGATCGGCGATGCGTCAAGACGAACATCGTCGAAGTTCACTTGGGTCCCGTAACCGGCGGAGCTAGCGAAGCGAATTCCAAGCGGTTGGCCAACGAGAGGGTTGTCGGACAAGCTCGTAAATGAGATTGTCGATATCAGGAATTCGCCCTCGGAAGGGTCCAATGAACTATCGTCTTCGGCGAGCACAATGCCTCCCGCCAGCAGTTGGACAGTGTAGTCGCTGATATTGGCGGGTACTCCAGAGGCGTCGCTGTCCATCCGGTCGCCCACATAGACGGTGAGCGTGTAGCGAGTGTTGCCCGCTAGCGTGGTTGCGAGGGTCTGTGAAAAGGCCCCTCCTGTTGTGCCAATATATGCGATGTTGTCTCCCGCCGGGGCTTCTCCGGGATACTGGATTATCGTTGGGTTGAATGTGCCGATCGCTTGCAGTGTCGGTACAGTCCAACCGGGGATCGGATCAAGCGTGTAGACGGGGGTCGGAGCCGTGTGCGCCACCGACGGATGCGAGGTGTAGTGAAGTTCGTCGAGGATGAACGCCTCGAATCCGGCGTTCTCGACAAAGACCGGTGTCGCCGAGACACCTGTGCTAAGGAGAGTCAAAGCTAGCCAAACTACTACCGCAAACGTGCGTCGCTTCTGATTCATAACTCACCTCCATTGATGTGGTACTTGTAGATACTCAGAACAAGTCGGTGTTTCTGCCATGTCTGCTATTTTGGAACGGTGGGTCCCTCCGCCCAGCGACCACATTCCGCTCACATGTGTACTCAGAACACCACAGCCTCTTTCCCAGGAAGCGCCCTTTCTCGCTTCCTGATGATCCATGGCACACTCCTCCATGATACACTATGCCGATTTTGCGGGGGGGGGGGGGGGCAATTGTCAAGCAGAAAATCAGCGAATTGTCTGACTTTGCGCAGTCTTTTTTCTGACGGGGGTTCGCTGGGGTACGAATCTCACGTCGTTGCGGGGAGGAGCGAGAAAAGAAGGGCAGCGTCAGCCGGAAGAAGACGAAAGGACGGAGAGAGTTGGTGTGCACAGCACACCCCACATCGCCGTCCATCTCAGAATGGGGGATGGCGTGCCGGCACAGGGCTCGTTCGGAGTTCCGCGTTTACGCGGTCCTGAACCGCCTGAAGGCGGAACTCCAAACTCCGATCCACTCCTCTGCGGCCTTCGCGACCTCTGCGGTTGAGTTTCTGCGTTGTCACTGCTCGAAGAGCAGTCCGCCGAGGGCCTCGTGGAGGGCATCCTCGATGGTCTCCGAGATCGTCGGGTGCGGGAACGTGATCTGGCGGATCGGCTCGCACGTGCCCAGCAGGGTGCGGGCGAAGGCGACGAACTCAGTCGCCATATCGCCCACCATGCTGATGCCCACGATCTCGTTCATGGCGTTGTCGCGGACCGCATGGAACTGGCCGTTCGTGTTGTTCTCCGCGTGGCAGCGGCCGTTGGCTCGGTAGAAGCCCTTGCCGATCGTGATGTCCATGCCCGCGGCCTGGCACTTCTCCTCCGTCTTGCCCACCGAGGCCACCTCGGGGAATGTGAAGACGACGCGCGGGACCATCGAGTAGTCGAGCATCTCCTCGCAGCCGCCGGTGGCGTTGGCCGCCGCGATTTCCGCCTCCGCGGTCGCGCCGTGGGCGAGATAGGTCGTGCCGATGATGTCGCCGAGGGCGTAGACGCCGGGGACATTCGTTTCGAGCTTCTTGTTCACCTTGATCGCGGGACCGTTCATCTCCAGGCCCAGGGCCTGGACGACGTCCTTGTCCACGCGGGCCCTTCGCCCGACGGCGACGAGGACTTTCTCGGCTTCGATAGTCTGTCCGCCGTCCAGACTGACCTTGGCGGGGGAGACGCTCTTATCGACGCCCATCACCTTGCGGCTCGTCATGGACTCGATGCCCAGGGTCTTGAACTCCCGCTCGACCAGGCGGCTCACCCAGGTGTCCTCCATGGGCAGCAGCCTGTCCAGCGCCTCGACGATGGTGATCTTCGTGCCGAAGGCGGCGTAGGCGCAGGCCATTTCGCAGCCGATGACGCCGCCGCCGACGATGACCATGGACTTCGGGATCTCGGGCAGCGACAGGGCCTCTTTGCTGCTGATGACCGTCTGGCCGTCGAAGGGGATCGTGGGGATCTGGATCGAGTCGGAGCCCATCGCGAGGATGATCTTGCCTGCTTCGAGGTCGCGGTTCTGCCCATTCGACTGAACGCTGATCCGCCCGGGGGCGGTGACGACGCCGCGACCCTCGATGTAGGTCACGCCGTGGTTCTTGAGCGTGCCGAGCATGCCCTTGCGGGTGCTGGTGATGATGGCCTCGCGACGCTGCTGGATCTTCGCCCAGTTCGGCGTCGCGGACGGGATGTCGATGCCCATTTTGCCCGCGTGACGGGCCCGCACGAGCAGGTGGGCCGAGGCCAGCAGGGTTTTCGAGGGGATGCAGCCCCAGTTCAGGCACGTCCCGCCTGCGAATTCCTTCTCGATCAGCGCCGTGGAGGCCCCTCGCTGGGTGCACCGTCGCGCCGCCCGAAATCCACCCGGTCCTGCCCCGATTACCACTACATCGAATCTCTCTGCCATAGGTTTACCCGTCCTGTTTGTTCGTGTGCCTTGCGGCCTGACAATTGCTCATGGTCCGTGCTGTCACGGTCGCCATAGTATATCAATCCGAGCCGGAACGGCAACGACGAATCGGCAAGCGGTCCGGAGGCGTGTCTGTGCGAACCTTTGGGCGTCAGAGCCCCTCCGATCCGGATTTGTCCTGCGTGCAGGCAGTCCGTTTGAAGTGACGCCTGCTTTCGCGGGGGGAGCCTGCCCCGGACTCGATCCGGGGGCTCCGATGCGTTATCCGTTGCATGGGCGTCCCGCCCATGAGTAGCACGGGCATCCTGCCCGTGTATAGGAGTAAGATTCATGGGCGGGACGCCCATGCTACTCACGGGCAAGATGCCCGTGCTACGATAGGCCCTGACGGGCACACTACCAGCAGCCATGACTCCCCGATGACCAGTCTCTTTTCACAAACACTCCAGGTGCCGCGGGGCTTTTGTTTTACGTGCGATTTACGTTCGTTCGCTCGCGTCGCGTGATAGAATGGCCTTGATTCGGGAGTCAGATTTGGAGGGATACGACCATGAGCGTGTGGCGTGTGGTCTTCGGGTTGTCTGTTCTTGTGCGGTTCTGTGGCGCCTCGACGGGAGATGCACGCAATCGAGCCTTTCCCGAGACGACGCTGGAACGAGCCCTGGAGATGGGCTGTTCGCTGGTTGTCGCGGAGATTCGGTCGGTCCGATGCGACGACCGGATGTACCACTACAATGCGAAGATCGTCCGGACCGTCGTCCCGGGCGACCTGACGAAAGAGGAGGCGAATCGGACGTGGGATTTGTTTGCCGGCGCATCCTACGGCGACGCGCTGAAGACCGGGTCCTGCTATGCGATGTTCATCAGCCGGGACTCTCCCAACAGCTTCGCCTGGGCCTTTCGAGACGATGTTCTGGAAATCGATCCTCTCGATAGGGATGCAGTGGTGCGGTTGCAGAAGGCGGCGGACCGCGTCTACGCAGGCACGGCCATCCAGCGGTTCCGGCGGGGTAGGGTCTGGTGGAGTAACGAGGCTGCGGACCTGCCGGAGGAGTTGGCGTCGCTGTGCAAGGAGTTCAGGGACCACCCGGGCCGGCGTACGGAAGCCGGCCGCAGGATCGCCGAATCGGATCTCGGCTCGCGAACCGACGAGTCCAGGCCCGAGTCATCGATCCGCGCGTTTCTGCCCCCAACGATCGTCTGCTCCCGCAAGCAGATGATCTCGCTTCTGGGCTACCCGTCCTGGACCTCAGGCTGGACCTATTCGTGGCGCTGCGACGACCAGGTGAATCCCGCCCAGGGCGGGGGACAGATCGGCATTCTGTCCGTGATGTTCGACCCGAACGAGCAGGCGGTTCGCGTGCTGTACGGTATGGAAGAGCGGTCCAAGTGGATCAGGCCCGCGCGACGCGAGGATTATCTTGCACAGGCCGAAGGCGATCCGGCGGGCGTCGCTCTCGCCTTCCAGGAGGCACTGGGGCAATCCGACTGGGAGCGAGCCCTGTCGTATTGCTCGCAGCGAGTCAAAGCGGAGGCGGCTCGGTCGGATTCCACAGAGGCGTTCTTCAAGCGTTTTGTGCCCGTCGAGCAGATCGTCGCTCTGCCTGGATTCAGGCCGGGCGGATTCGAGAGCCGGGATGGGAAGGTGACCCGGATGTGCGTGCGGGTCGAGATCGAAGTGCCTGGGGACCGACCATTCATATCGTGGCCCTGGTCTCTCGTGAGAGTCGGAGAAACGTGGTTGGTTGATTTCGAGCCCGTGCCCCTGGACGTTTCTATTCGCAAGGAACTGCTGAGGCAGAAGTTCGTAGAACAGCGACCACGCTGGAACGCGGAGGAATTCGCAAAGGCTATTGATGTTCACTTGGCTCCAGTCTCTGAGGAGTTTGTGATCGGCAAACCGATGCTGTTCAGAGTCGAGATGAGAAATGTCAGCGACGCGCCGATTCCGTACAGCAGGTCCGGTGGTGTGATGACCGGCGATCCCATGTCCGTAACTGGCCCGGATGGTCAGACGGTGCCCTATGTTGACACATCGTATCAGATCGGAATCGGCCTGGATGTGCTTCTGCCCGGTGAGACCGTTGTCCTGGCGGATCGCTACGACGTGACCTCGCAGTATCGGATCATCCAGCCCGGTCGGTATCGATTCCAACTCCGCGGCTGGCCGCGTGATAGTGAGTTGTCGAATGTGTGCGAGGTGGAGGTCAAGGCGGGCGCGCTCTCGGACGCGGAACGCATCAGCGAGGATCTCCTGTCTGTCATGCCGGCCGGGTGGCGATTCGAGCGAATGCTTGCGGTGTCACCTGGAGAGGAGGATGCCCCGGGGGCTGGGGGACTCTTCTTCAATCTGATTGGTCGACGGCAGGGCAAGGGGGGCGACCAAGGCGTGTTCCTGCAAATCCACAAGGCGACCGATCCCGCGGATATCGATCCCTGGCTGAAGGAAGCCCTCGATCCATGGGGCCTAAGCCCATGGGGACTCGTCTACGCCCGCGTGAACGAGGCCGAGCGACTCTGGCCCAACTACAGGGCACAGATCGACCGAGCCCTAGGCATCAAGCCTCTCCCACGGTAGTCACTTCGTGGCTGTCGCTTCGCTGGGGGCAATTGTTATGGGCTCGATCTCGCCCGCCGGACCGTCGAGCGTCAGCTTGACGATGGTGTCGATCTCCTGTCGGTTCTGTTGCGGGACGGTGACCTCGATCGCGTCCTGGGTCTGGCGGATACTGACGCTGCCGCCTGTCAGCAAGGTCGCGTCCGTCACCCTCTTGGGCAGGGCGGGCAGAGTGATCGTGTCGCCCGACCAGTCGAGGATGTGCAGGTACACGGTGTTGCCGTTGTACGTGCTGGCGAGCGACGCGGTGGTCTTGTAGGGTCCGCCGCAAGTGGCATAGATGCTCTCGCCGTATTTGCCCAGCCACTGGCCCATCTCGCGGAGCCGTTCGACCTGTCTGGGCTCGATCCGTCCGTCGGGCATCGGGCCGACGTTGAAGAGCAGGTTGCCGTCGCCGCCCACGACGCGGATGAGCGTCTGGAGGCATTCCTTGAGCGACTTCATCTGGTCGTCCGGCTTCCATGCCCATTGCTGGCAGATGGTCATGCAGGTCTCCCAGGGCCGGTCCCTCTGGAAACTGCCGATTTGCTGTTCCGGCGTGTCGTAGTCGCCTGCGTTCAAGTCCGACTGTTCCGTAGTGCCCGCCATGCCCTGTCGGCCCTTGCTGACGCGGTTGTTGATGATCAGGTTGGGCTGGATTCGCTTGAGATAGGCGTACAGCTCGTTGCCATGCTCCAGTGTCCAGGGTTTCTCCCATTCGCCATCGAACCACATGATGCCCAGCGGGCCGTAGTTCTCGATGATCTCGCGGGTCTGGTTCTTGAGGTACTCATAATACCGCGGCATGTTCGGATTGGGTTTCTCGGTCCGTCCGCCGGGACTGCCCATCGGGTAGTCGGGGTGACGCCAGTCGCAGATGCTGTGGTACGTGCAGAACTGCACGCCGTGCTTCTTGCAGGCGTCCGAGAGCTCCTTGAGCACGTCGCGACGGAAGGGCGTGTTGCCGATGTGGTAGTCCGTGTACTTCGAAGGCCACAGGCAGAAGCCGTCATGGTGCTTGGACGTGACGACGAGGTACTTCATGCCTGCGTCCCTGGCGGTCTGCACCCAGGCTTCGGCGTCGAACTGCGTCGGATTGAACTGCTGGTAGAGCTGGTCGTATTCCTCGGCGGGCACCTGCGCCCCGCGAGACCAGCCGATCTCAGTCCCCTTGAGACTGACCGGTCCCCAGTGGACGAAGAGCCCGAACTTCATGTCCCGCCACCGCTGGATGTCGGCGTCGCTCGTCTTGAGAGGGCCGGGCTGTGCCCAACTCGTGCTGGCCAACGCCAGGGACAGGCAGGCGATGCGGATGACATGACTTCTCGCGGGTTTCGATCCCACCATGATCGGCTCCTTTCCAGTTGGTTTCAGGTCGAAGGGGGGTTACTCCGCAGACTCATTGGGCGTGGCGGGCGTCGGGGAAGAGGCCGGTTGATCGACGCGCCAAGCCGCCCGGATCAGGGCGACAGCGACCCACACGCCGCTGAGAATAACCACCGTGGCGGCGACAATGACGAGTGTCAAAAGGCCAAACTTCATGGATTCGAGCCTCCCCGAAACAGGCCCTGGAGGCCGTGCCCCACGGCGTAGGCTGCCAGTGAACAGACCAAGGCGGGCAGAACCGCGCCCACGTCGGTCGGAAAGATCATCTCCAACTGGAGCAGGATGGGCACGACGGTGCCCACGATCATGGACAGGATGCCGGCCAGAGGACGCGGCCTGCGGAGCCACAGGCCGAGAATCAGGGCGGGCAGGATCGCGGGCGCCCAGATCTTGTAGCAGATCAACAATCCCTCGATGACGCTGGGGACGAACGCGGCCATGCCGGCCGCGACCGCTGCGATGGCCACGGTCGAGTACCGTCCCGCGATCAGCGCCGCACTATCCTGGCGGGCGGTGAACCGTCGCAGGATGTCCTGGGTGAACACGACCGCGCCGGCATTCAGCAGCGAGTCCAGGCTGGACAGGACGACGGAGACGAGCGACACCAGCAGCAGAGCATACGCGGCGTGGGGCATGGTCGCCTTGACGAGGGTCAACAGGACGTAGTCCTCGCCGGTGCCGGCGGGCACGAACGGTTGGGCGACGATGCCCAACGCGATCATCACGGTGAACCACAGAGCGCTGAACAAACCGGCCAGAACGAATCCGTTGCGGGAGACCACTGTGGTCCTGGACGCGAGGGCCAGATTCGCGTAGGGCGGAATCAGGGTCTCCCCGAGGAAGAACGCGGTGACGAAGCCGACGATCTCCAGCAGCGGCGTGGTCTCGAATCCGTGGGTCGTCGCGGCCACGGCGTGCTGATAGAAGGCCGTCAGGCCGCCGTCGAGGTGGAATAACAGCTCGTACAGCAGAATGCCGGGCAACAGCAACGCGAACAACGCGAAGTGATAGGCGTCGGTGATTACGCTGGCCCGGAGGCCGCCGAAGGCGGTGTAGGAGGTCGTCACGATTGCGACGACGGTGACGGAGAGCCATCGCGGCAGGCCGAAGATGTCGTTCAGGACGACGCCGCCGGCGCTGATCATCACGGCGGAAAACAGGGTACACACCAGGACGGAGATGATCCCCGCGAGGACCTGGCATTGGGGGCCGTACTTCTGCCCGAACACGTCGCCCAGGGTGCAGCAGTCCTTCAGTTCGCGCAAGCGGGGCGCCACGAGCCAGCCGACCAGGATGTTCTGGAGGGAGTAGGCCAGCCCGATCAGCAGGAACAACAGGCCGCTGCGGTAGCCCCGGCCGACGAATCCGATGGAAAACGCCGGACCCACGTAGGTGGCGCACAGGCTCCCGAAGATCAGCGACAGAGGCAGCGCCCGACGGGCGACGGAGAAATCCTCGTACTCGCGCGCGGTGCGAGCGCGCGCCGCGACGACGATCAGCGCGATCACGTAGCCTACCACGAACACCGTCGAGAGAACCACAGGCACAACCCTATCGCCGTCCCTTGAGTCATCCGCATTGCCTCCGCCGGCTCAACGGGGGCCCAGGCGGAAGCCTTCTCATTCATGCCCTTCCTGAAACGCCTCCTCCTCCAGCTCGCTGATCGCGGCGTCCAGGTCGGCCTCCGTGCGAATCCACCCGAATCGTGTGTCGACGAGAAACGCGCTGTACCATTGGATCAGGTTCTTCGCGAAGTCGTCGTCCCTGCAGTACAGGCCGAAGGAGATCTCACCCGCATGAGATTCCGCCTTCCGCGGCTTTTGCGGAAAGGCCAGCAGCCCGGCGCTGCGGGTGATCAGGAACTCGAGGTCGGAGACCTTGCTGTTGTAGATCTTCAGCCGGCCTGACTCGATGGCCTCCGGGAACCGGCGGAACAGGTGCCTTGCTGCGTTCGAGAAGCCCGGGACGCTCAGGTTCATCGCCCGATGCACGCGAACGTCCGGATACTCATGGAGGATCGTGTGGAGCTGGCTGAGGTAGTCGTCCATGGGCTGGCGTTCGCCCTCGAACAACATGCAGGTCCACAACTCTCCCTGGCCGCTGGCGTCGAGCTGCTCTTCGAGCATCCTCTTGGCGGTTTCGTAGGTGTCGCGACGGTTGCCGAGCACCTTCAACTGGCGTTCCGTCAGGACCTGCGCCCAGACGGGCATGTCGCTGGGCAGCGATTCCGGCGGGCAGACGCCCAGGCGGGTCATCAGTCGGAGGAACTGCTTGTGCTCCGACCCGTAGAACCGCCGGCCAACCACGCTGCCGACGTTGCCGTTGCACTCCAGGCCGTACCGTTTGTGATAGCCGAACGACAGGCGGTGTACGTCCTGACCGCGCTCCTTGAGCAGCTTCTCCAACTCGCAGATCAGGAAGATCGCCTGCTTCTCCGGCGCCTTGTCGATTGACAGATGCACGTTGGGGCACAGGACGATCGGTCGTTTGCCCAACATGTTCAGCAGAGAGCCGATCTCAGCGACCACCTGCTCCAGCTCCTCGCGGCCGTCATAGCGCTCGACGCAGACGAAAACCACCAGCACATTGTTGAAACTCACCCGCGCCTGAGGCGGGGAGATCGTGGCCGGATCGATCCTCGTGCTCGGTTCCTTGTCCTCGAAGTAACAGGAAGAACACTGATAGCTGTCCAAAATCATAGGGATGCGTCGATTCCGTATTCCTTACTGCAGGTTCACGTGACTGCGGCTGGGACTCCGCGTTGACGCCTGAGCCTTCTTGATCCGGGACGCAATCCCCGCGTCAACGCGCGAAATAAAAAGGCCGACGTCCGGGGTCATCACCTTGTCGCCGAACCCGGCGCTGTTCATCAGTCGCACGATCTCCGTCGCGTCCCAGAAGTCCCGGGACTCGCTGATCCGCCTGGCTTCGTCGCGGGTCAGCGACTTCAGAAAGGTCGGCAGGCACCCGTCGCGAAGCGACGAGGCATAGTCGGCCAACAATTCCTGGATCTCTCGATCTGCGTTCATCATGTGTAAACCACTCCCATCTTGCGATCCCCCGGGCGATTGGTCGCGGCGGGGGGCCGGGGAAGATCGTCAGTCTTCCCCACCAGAAGCCCTGCAATGTTCCTTCAGCATTTCTCTCAATTTCAAAATCGTCCGAAACTCCAGCATCTTCACCGCGCCGACCGTCGTCTCGAGCTGGTTGGCGATCGCCCGGTTGGACATCCCTTCCATCCACAGCTCGATGGCCTTGCGTTCCCGGGCCTTGAGCTTGCCGAGCATCTTGTGCAGGAGCTGCTTGAGCTCCTCCTGCGAAATCAGGTCGCACAATCCCAGGTCGGGCGCCATCAGGTTCTGCAAGTCGTCCTGAGACAGGGACGCCCTGCGGTTCATCCTGCGATACACCTCGCGAAGACGCTTGCGCATATAGTACAGGTACACCGTCCGGAGCAGGTGCCTGTCGTCCTCGATGTCCCGCAGGTGATCCGGGTTCTCCCAGATGTCCGCGTACACGTCCTCCAACACATCTTCACATTCCACTTCGTTGCCGAGGTAGCGATGCAGATGCCCGATGAACGGGGCAAAAGTCGCCCTCACAAAAGGCTCCATGGCTCGGCGACGCGACTCGGTATCAGAGGCCGTCAGTTGCTTTAGAGCGTTACGCAGCCGCTTATCCATGTCCGGCTTTTCATTCTCCTATACTGGTTGCTTGGACCCCGCCGAAACCCGGCGCTCTCGCGCCGACGGGTGCGGGCGACACATCCCGCATGGCTCCATTTTACCGCCAGGATCCAAGGAGTTCAACCGGCTTGACCTCCCGTGCGTCCATCTCCTCTCGGGTCCGCCTCTGAACGTTGTCGTGCAACCCGACCCGAGGCCACTTCAGAACTTACCGGGCGTCCCTTCGGGACGCGATCAGACGCGATGACAGCCCAAGCCCCTCCACTGTAGGTACACAGCGCCCCAGGCCAGCAGGACGATCCCAGCGAAGACCCCCCAATCCGCTCGCAGATACCGCCCGATGCCGCGGATCAGACCCGCGGGCAGACCCGTCAGGGCGTTCCCCACAGCGCCGGAGGACTGCGGAGCCTGGCCCGATGCCTTGCTGCCGCTCGTCGGATCGACCACGGTCCCTGCCGGGAGGTCGGTCTTGTCCCCGGCGGGCGCCTCCTGAGGCTGAGCCTCCGGGACAATCCCGGCGGGACTGTCGGGAGTCTCCTCGGGCTGAGCCGGGGCGGCGGGAGTCGCTGCGTTCGGCTCGGCCGCGACAGCCAACTTCGTCACGACCGGGCCTGCCGTGGCGACCCCGGAGGTCGCGGCCGCTGCGCTGGTCACCGTGTCTTTCTTCTTACTGGCTTCGCTCTCGATTCGATCGAGCAGTCGGAGCAGGGTCTTCGCCGACTCCGCGTTCTTCAGGTCCTGCCTGGCGATTTCCAGGGGCTCGCGGGCATAACCCGTCTCGCCTACGCCCAGCAGGTGATACCCGAGGAGAAGCTGCATGTCGCCGTCGTAGGCGAACTGATCGAGCTTCTCCACGAGATCCTCGATCTGTGCGAACAGGATGTCGTCGTCGGCGTACAGGCCGCGAGGATAAAACACGCCTTCCTTCTCCGGCGACACCCGGCTCAGCGCCGTTCGCAGGATCTCGGCCGACTCAGTATACCGCCCGTCCGCGAACAGCGCCTGGGCGTGTGCGAACGGCAAGATCATATCGTCGGGCGACGAACGCATGGCCTGCTCGAACTCTCCTGCGGCCTCGCCGTACCGACCGGCCTCGAAGCTCTTGACGCCTTCCTCGAATCGCGTGTCGGCCAGCGTCGCAGCGGCCGGTTCCGCCGCTTGGTTGTCCAACTTCTCGCGGACGTCCGCCCACGTGCTGCGATCCACCGGCGGCGCCTCGCTCGGGACGACCGTCTGGGACGTCCCGCTTGCGTAGGTGCCATCCGCATTCGTGTAGTAGTTGTATGTGTAGTAGTTGTAGTTGCTGGCAGTCACTTCCTGGGCGATGGGGTAGTACCCGTACCATTCGTACGGATGCCAGCCGTACCAGTAGTAGCGTACGTACGAGTAATCCCAGGGCCACCAGCCGCCCAGACTGACGAACACATACTTGCGGTGGTAGTACGGATACACATGACGGAAGACCCTGTACGGGCCAAAGCTGTAATAGACCGGGTAATAGTAGTGCGGCCAGACCACCCGATGGTGGAGCCGCCAGGAATGGTCGTAATAGGAGTATGTGCGTCGGTAGTCATGCCGGATCAGATCCGGTCGATCATAGTACCGCGGATGCGGGCGAGGAGGCGGCGAGACGTGTCCATCGCCCCTCGTCCGCGGGTCCCCGGACGGCAGGGCGCTCGGTCGCGACTGCCTGGCCAGGCGAGACGCCAGCACCTCCCGGCGATCCTGGGCTTTGACGTCCTGCTGTCTGACCGCGGCGGCCGGTGTCATATCGGTCCGGGACCGCTGAACGGCAGACGGGACCTGCCTGTCTCCCAGACGGCTCCGCAGCACGGTTCGGCTGTGGACGTTCTCGGTCGCGCCAACGGAACCCGGTCGCTCGGCGGATGCCGTCGGGCCCTGCGAGCGTGAGCCGGCCGAACCGCTGGGATCCTGCCTGCCACCCAGGACTCGCTGGCGGTTCTCGGTGAACTCACCGGCGGGACGTCGGGGCCCGTCGCTCGCGCGATCCGTTGAGGTTGTCGTTGGGGAGGAGACATCCTGTCGCGGTGTGGAAGGGCTGGTTCCACCCTCCTTCCGTGTGGACCCGATCCTCGACGAGTACCGTTGGGATGCCGAGCTTTCACGGTTGACCTCGATCCCCGACCGGGTCCTGCTTTCCTGAGTTGGCGATCTGACGCCCGACGAGGGAGCGGACGGCGTCTCGTCGCCGATCCGGCCGCCGATTCGACTTCGACTCACTGAACTTCCGTCAACGCGGGAAATGGGTCTCTGTGCGTCGGTCGCGATGCCCATGGAGCCTTCGCCGGAGGACAGTCCCGAGTAGGACTGTTGCGATGGACTGGTTGTAAACGACCTGGTCTGGCTCGTCGAATTCTGCCGAACGGAAGGAGTCGGGCTTTGTGAACCGACGGTCCCGCCGATGGAGCGTTCGCCAGTCGAAGGCGTCGGAGCAGACGGCTGCGACGGGCTGGTCGTGAACGACCGACTCCGGCTTATCGAGACGTTGGAACGCACCGACGGCGTCGAACCGCTCGGACCGATGGACGGAGACGACCGGCTGACCGACGGGCTCGGACGGCTCGCGGAGATCTGCGGGGAGGGCGCCGAACTCACCGAAGACCGAGGACTTGGCGAGACCGACCTGGGCACACTGGGGGATCGTGTCACCGTTCCGCTGCTCGACGGGCTCGACCTCGGAGCAGGACTGAATGACCGCGAGGGAGACGGCGCCGCACGATTGACACTGGGAGACTGTGAGGGCGTTCTCGCCGGGGCCGACGGATTCGAAGCCCGACCGCCCGAACTGGACCGGGAACTCTCGCCGCCGGAGCCCCCTCGGTTGCCGGGCTGGCCAAGGGCCGGTAATCCGCCCAGCAGCGTCATCCCCATCAGGGTGGCGACCATCACGGTTCTCGCAACGTAATGCCTGGGGTTGTGGAGCCCCACGGATCGAGATGACTCTCTTATGGCAAACATCGCAATACTCCTTTCTCCCCGGCGGCAGCACTGTCGGCGAGCCTCATCTCCCCACCCGGCCGACCGCCGGCACTCGACACGTCCAACAGGATCGCGTCGAATGATACCCTGACTGGAGGCTCACCCTGCAACTCTACGGTTCTCCAGGTCTTTCCTGTTCACCAGTATAAGGCGTTGTCGGCACACGGAGTTACGAAAAAAAGTGAGATCTGTGAAGGGAAGGAGGAATTGGCCAGGAATTGCGGTTTGGCAGACCTTCTCACATGTCGGGGACCGCTTCCGGGTAGAACTGGCCCGTCGGGCTGATCTTGAAGACGTAGATCAGGCCCTCCTTGAGCGGCTGATACACGGCGTTGCCGTAGATGGCCCGGATGCCGTATTCGTGGAGCTTCTCCGGATCGTTGGCCAGCTCCCAGATGCTGGACCAGAACAACTGCCGATGCGGGATGGGCAGTGCCTCCAGCAGGCCGCTGTACCGCCTGGGTTCGGCGCCGGGCTCTTCGATCGGAAACCCATCGTCCGGAGGCATCTTCTCGCCGTAGACGCGGCGCCAGAGGTATAGAGCTCGAGACGTCCCGTCGCTCACCATCTTGTCGTCGAACTTGACGATCACGGCGTCGAAATGGACGACATCGCCCTCAATGGTGTATTCCTTTTGCAGAATGACCTTGGTCTTGTCGTTCCGGGCCGTCTCGACGAAGCGGATCGTGGTCAGCAGCCGGCCGTTCTCGCGGCGCTGCGAGATCACTTTGGCGTATCCGATCTGGTCTTCGGCGGTCAGGTTGGCGATGGCCTGCCGGAGCTGTTTGTTCTCGGTGAGCAGATCGTGGAGGGTCATCGCGCCGCGGTAGATGCCCGGCCAGACGAATGCACCGGCCACGATGGCCATCGTGACGAGACCCAGCAGGGCAAAACGCATTTTTCTGAGCAGTAACGCCATCTATTCCCGATCCAACAGGCCCAGGACGCCGTGACGAACTCCGGGTGTCCGATGTTTCATCGGCCCGCGCAAACCGGTTTCTGCATTGAAATGCCCTTGGAATCCCAACTTTCGCCATTCCCCATTGCGTTGTGGGACGATATCACCTATTATGACGACTCAAACAGGATCGGTTGGAAGGATAGAGGCCTATGGATAGGATACGATTTCATTTCGCGCGAATCAGCCTGCTTGTCGGCCTGTTGGCGGTCTCGGGGTGCTACGAGCCCGAGCCCCGTCCCACGATTGTCGGTGAGGTGCCGCCTTTGGTGTTGCCGCCGGTGGAGGCCGCGCCGGCCCAGCATCGACTCGTCGGGCGCTCGGTCCAGGGCCGGCCCATCATGGTCCAGGTTCTGGGTGAAGGCGATGACACCGTGCTGATTATGGCCGCCATCCACGGCGATGAGCCCGCCGGCGCCACGCTCGTGAACAGTCTGGTCGGCTACCTTCGCAACCACCGCGATCTGCTGGAGGGCCGGCGCGTCGTGCTGATGCCCGTTGCCAATCCGGACGGGCTGGCCGCAGGGACGCGAGAGAACATCCGACACGTCGACCTGAATCGCAACTTCGACACCGCCAATCGCACCGACGGCGAAACCAACGGTCTGCGTCCTCTCTCCGAGCCGGAATCCCGGGCCTTGCAGAGCCTCATCAAGGAATACGATCCCGGGCGGATCGTGAGCATCCATCAGCCGTTGACCTGCATCGACTACGACGGTCCGGCGAGAGCCTTGGCCCTTCGCATGGCGCAGTACTGCGATCTGCCCCTCAAGAAGCTCGGCGCCAAGCCGGGGTCGCTCGGCTCCTACACCGGCGAGACACTCGGCATTGCGACAATCACCCTGGAGCTTCCTGCCGAGGCGTCGAAACTGAGCGAGCAGGCCCTCTGGACCAAGTACGGCAAGACCCTCCTGGCGGCCATCTCGTTCCCCAAGCACCCACAATGACAGGTCGGGAGCCACCCGACGGCAAGGATGCGAGCCGCGAGGACAACCATCGCCGGCCTGGGTGCCGCGATCAAAGTGGCTTTGGGCGTGTTTTCAAAGCCGAATGTTCACTTGATTCCTCGGCTCTGCCGCTGTACGATAGCGACGTCTGAACATCCCGCAAGCAAGCCCTGCCTGTGCGGCGCAGATCGCGATTTCCGCGCTGTCCACGGAAGCATCCGGAGCCCGGTGATGGGCGTTCCGCATGTCCGGCAGGGGGGATGGACGTGGGTCGTATGGGTGTATACAAGCTGAACAACCAATACCAGCCCTCGGGCGACCAGCCGCAGGCCATTGACCGGCTCGTCCAGGGTCTGCGCGAGGGCAAGAAGTTCCAGACCCTCATGGGCGTCACCGGCAGCGGCAAGACGTTCACCATGGCCAACGTCATCGCCCACTTCGACCGGCCCGTGCTCGTCGTCTCGCACAACAAGACGCTGGCCGCCCAGCTCTACGAGGAGTTCAAGGAGCTATTCCCCGAGAACGCGGTGGAGTATTTCGTCAGTTACTACGACTACTACCAGCCGGAAGCGTACATCCCTCAGCGGGATATCTACATCGAGAAAGACGCTTCGCGGAATGCCGACCTCGACCGGCTTCGGCTCTCGACCACGACGAGCCTCTCGTCCCGGCGGGACTGCATCGTCGTCGCCTCGGTCTCGTGCATCTTCGGCCTGGGCTCGCCCGAGGACTACAAGGCCAGCGTCGTCGCGGTCCGCGCAGGCCAGACCCAGGATCGCAACGTCCTGCTCGGCCGCCTGGCGGACATGCAGTACGCCCGCAACGACATCGACTTCCAGCGGGGGACTTTCCGCGTCCGAGGCGACGTGGTCGAGCTGCACCCGTCGTATGAGTCCTTCGCGATTCGGATCGAGTTCTTCGACGACGCGGTCGAGAGGATTCGCTACATCAACCCCGTTTCCGGGGAGATCCTGGCCGAGGAGAGCCAGGTCTTCATTTATCCCGCGCAGCACTACGTGATGCCCAATGAACGAATCCAGCCTGCGGTCGAGGGGATTCGCGCCGAGTTGGAGGCGAGATTGCAGCAGTTCCGCAGCGAGGGCAAGCTCCTGGAGGCCCAGCGGCTCCAGGCGCGAACGATGTATGACCTGGAGATGATCCAGGAGGTCGGCTATTGCAGCGGGATCGAGAACTACTCCCGCCACCTGGCGGGTCTGCCCGCGGGTGCGAGGCCCTATACGCTCGTCGATTACTTTCCAAAGGATTTCCTGCTGATCGTCGACGAGTCGCACGTGACGATTCCGCAGCTTCGTGCGATGTGGGCGGGCGACCACAATCGCAAGCAGGTCCTCGTCGAGCACGGGTTCCGCCTGCCCAGCGCGATGGACAACCGCCCGCTGCGGTTCGAGGAGTTCCAGGAGAGCTGGGACCAGGCGATCTTCGTCTCCGCGACGCCCGCGCCGTACGAGATGGGCAAGTGCGACAATGAAGTGGTCGAGCAGATCATCCGCCCGACCGGCCTGCTGGACCCGGAGATCTTCATCTTCCCGGCCAGCAACCAGGTGGAGCATCTACTCGACGAGATCGCCAGGCGAGTCGAAGTCAAAGAGCGGGTCCTGGTGACCACGTTGACCAAGCGGATGGCCGAGCAGCTCTCGGATTTCGTGGCCAAGCGGGGCTTTCGCTGCCGATACCTGCACAGCGAGGTCGAGACGCTCGAGCGGATCGAGATCCTCCGCGATCTGCGCCTGGGCGAATTCGATGTCCTGATCGGCGTCAACCTGCTCCGCGAGGGCCTGGATTTGCCTGAGGTCTCCTGTGTCGCCATCCTGGACGCCGACAAGGAGGGCTTCCTGCGGAGCCAGACCTCGCTGATCCAGACGATCGGGCGGACCGCGAGGAACATCAACGCGACGGTCTTTTTGTATGCGGACACGGTCACCGAGTCGATGCAGAAAGCGATTGACGAAACGAATCGGCGCCGTACAATTCAGCTTTCGTACAACCAGGAGCATGGAATCACGCCTGAGACGATACGCAAGGAGATTCGCAAGAGCCTCACGGAGCAGATCAAGGCCCGACAGGTGGCCCGCGAGGCGATTCAGCTCGGCGACTCGGACTATGACAAGGTCGAGATGGCCGGCGTGATCGAACGGGAGATGTTCGAGGCCGCCGAGGCCCTCGATTTCGAACGGGCCGCCGCCCTGCGGGATCAGTTGCGCCAGTTGAAGGAACTGCCCGAACTGATCGTCACCAGTAAGACGAAGAAGGACGTCGCCCGCAAGACGCGAGGCCGACGACAGGCCTCGTCCTGATCGTGTCGGGAATACCCTGGGGTCGTGGAGTGGGAAAGAATTCGCCACAGAGGCCACAGAGAACGCAGAGAAGAACACCGACGGAAGGCCTTGTTCCCATATCTCTGGGTCCTCTGGTTCTCCGTGGCAAGAAGTTGTTCGTTTAGATGTGGTTGGAATGGTTCGATGAAGAAACTCGATATCCAGCAAGTGCGGCCGCTGATTCGCATGGCCATGGAGGAGGACCTCGGCAGCGGCGATGTCACCACGAACCTGTTGTTCAAGGACGGGATGATTGCCGAGTCGAGGGTCGTCTCCCGCGAGGAGATCGTCGTCGCCGGGCTGCCCGTCCTGGAGGAGATCCTGCGTCAGTACGACGAGCGTCTGAAGATGATCCGCCATTGCCGCGACGGCCAGTCCGTCCATGTTGGCAGCAAGCTCGCGACGATTCGCGGACCCCTGCGATCCATGCTCAGCGTCGAGCGGGTCATGCTGAACTTCCTTCAGAGACTCAGCGGGATCGCCACGACGACGAACCGGTACGTCCGCGCGATCAAAGGGACGAAGGCCAAGATCTACGACACGCGCAAGACGCTGCCCGGGTGGCGACTGCTCGAGAAGTACGCCGTCCGCTGCGGAGGCGGATACAACCACCGTTTCGGACTCTACGACGGCATCCTCATCAAGGACAACCACATGGCCGAGCTGGGCAAGAGTTTCCCCGCCCGGATTCGCCGGCTCGTCCAAGACGCCAAAGAGGTCGATGGGGTCAAGTTCATCGCAGTCGAAGTGGACCATGTGGACAACCAGTTGAACCACGTTTTGAAGATCCCCGGCATCGACATCGTTCTGCTGGACAACATGGGCCAGTGGCAGCTCAAGCACGCGGTCGAGATGCGCGACGAGATGTGCGGCAAGGGCCGGGGACCGCTGCTCGAAGCCTCGGGCAACGTCAACCTGAACAACGTCTGCGAGATCGCGCAGTGCGGCGTGGATCGGATCGCCATCGGTGCGATCACACATTCCGCGACGGCCGTGGACATCGGATTGGACAGATAGATCCGCTTTGGTTTCTTGTTCTGAGCCTATGATTGTTGACGATCCCCTGGACCCGGACCTGATGCGAGCCGGCCTGAAGACCCGGAGAGTCGGCCGCTCGATCCTCGTCTACGAGCGGACCGCCAGCACCAACGACGTGGCTGCCGAGCACGCGCGCAACCCGGACCATGACGGTCTCGTCGTCTTCGCGGAGGAGCAGACCGCCGGACGCGGACGCACCGGCGCGAAATGGCAGAGCCGTCCTGGGGACAGCCTGCTGTTCTCGTTCGTCCTGATTGACTGCGACGTTGCGGGCGAACTCCTCGCCTTGGCCTGCGCCGTGGCGGTGGCCGAGGCCATCGGGCAGGTCGGAGGGCGTCAGGCCGCCATCAAGTGGCCGAATGACATCCTGCTCGACGACCGCAAGGTCGCCGGCATCCTCGTGGAATCCAGAGTCCAGAAGAGACAAGGCGATTGCAGGGTGGGGCTTCCTCGACCAGCGCCTGGTGCGATCCATGTCATCGGCATCGGCATCAACTGCCACCAAACCCAAGATGCCTTCCCCGACGATCTTCAAACCACTGCGACCAGCCTGGATATGATCGCCGGAACGCGATGCCAGCGGGTGACGGTCGCCAAGCGGGTCCTCACCTCCCTGGACTCCTGGCTCCTCGCGGCCGAGCGCAGCAAGACCCAGGTGATCGAGACGTGGAGCCGCCTGAGCACGCAACTGGGCCGGCGGGTGACTCTCGTCTACAACGACAGACGCTTTACCGGCAACTGCATCGGCGTGGACCCCGAGAACGGCCTGATCCTTCAGCTCGACCGAGGCGGCATCCGCATGTTCGACGCCGCCCACACCCGCATCGCCAAGTGACCGACCTGTCTACCGGCTGGGGCTCAGCAGTCCGAGCTTCTCGATTTCCGCGAAGAGCTTGTCCTTGTGAATCGGCTTGACCACATAGGCTTCGCAGCCTTCGCGGAAGGAGCCCAGGATGTTCTTTGCGTCGTCCAGGGCGGTGGTCATGATGACCTTGACGCAGTCGAGACCGCCGATGCCGTGCTCGGTTTCGATCCGGCGGATGTCCTGCAGCGCGTCGCGCCCGCTCGCGCCGGGCATCATGATGTCCATGCAGATCAGGTCGTAGGGGTCTCCCGCGTCGAGCGCCGCGGCGAACGCCTCCACGGCCTCGCGCCCGTTGCCGGCGACATGACAATCCGCATGGTCCTTCAAATAGGCCCGCAGGAGCTGTTGCGAAACGAAATCATCTTCGACGATCAGGCACTTCATGGGTGTTCTCCTTGTTCTTCATGCCGTGTGGCTGCAGATCGGTTGCTCCAGTTGTCCGGCCGCCTCCTGTTGTTTGGCCCTCTGAATCCAGTCGGGTCCGGAGACAAAGGCTTCGAATCGTTCGAACTCCGCTTGGATCTTGTGCAGGTACTCCTGCGCCTCGGACAGGTTCCCCTCGCTCGCCATGTGCTCCAGGCGCCTGGCCACCTCGGAGAGCTGCGTGACGCCGAGATTGGCGCTGGAACCCTTGATGGCGTGAGCGTACAGTTTGACGTTGGGGGCATCGTTCGCTTCGATCGCCTCGGCCAAGGCGGCCAGACGGGTCTTGTTGTCCTGAATGCATACGGGCATCAGTTCCCGGATCAGGTCCTCGTCGCCGATCCGGGATATGAGCCGATCCCACAGGATGACCGGCGTCTGGGGCTCGTTGTCCTGGACGTCGGCCCGACGCCCAGGGTTGGGTGTTTGGGTTTCGTTGCACATGGGATTGTCCCTTTCTGTTGGCAGGTACCGAGTCAGGACCGCGATCAGCTTGTCTCGCTCAATCGGTTTGGCAAGGTAGTCGTCACAACCCGCGGCCAGGCAATTCTGGCGGTCCTCTTTCATCGCATGAGCGGTCAGCGCGACGATGGGAGTCGTCACGCCGAGAGATCGCAGCTCTCGTGCGGCCTCGTGCCCGTTCTTCTGGGGCATCTCCACGTCCATGAGAACCAGATCATATGAATTGGCGGTGGCCTCCGCGACCGCTTCATTGCCGTTTTCCACGACGGTCGCTTTCAAGCCCAGCCGCTCGAGCATCCGCTGAATCAGGATCTGGTTGGTTCTCACGTCTTCTGCCACGAGCACGCGTCCATGGAGTCGCACGTTCTGCCCGCTGGTGGCTGTTTTGCCTGTGGGGGATCGTTGCGGGGCCGCGTTGTTGCCCGTGCAGACGCCGACGGGGATGGTCAGAGAGAAGACCGACCCCTGGCCCGGCTGGCTTTTCACCGACACCGCTCCGCCCAGAAGTCCGGCCAGTCTCCGCGTGACGGTCAGGCCCAGTCCGGTCCCGCCGTACTTGCGGGTGGTCGTCCCGTCCGCCTGCGTGAACGCTTCGAAGATCAGCTCCTGCTTGTCCGCCGCGATGCCGATCCCGGTGTCTTCGACGTCGAATCGCAGACGCCGCTCCGCAGCCGGTTCGTCCAGGAAGACGTGGACACGGACATGGCCCGCCTCGGTGAACTTGATCGCGTTGCCGATGAGATTCACCAGGCACTGTCGCAGACGATGGCAGTCTGTGTGCATGAAGTCCGGGACATCCGGATCGCAGATGACCTGGAACTCGAGGCCTTTCTTCTCCGCGAGGCTGCGCATCATCGCTTCGACGGAGTGCAACGCGGACGCCAGCTCGCAGTCCCGCAGTTCGACCTCGAACCGTCCGGCTTCGATCTTGGACAAATCGAGGATGTCGTTGATGAGTTCCAGGAGGTGTCGGCCGCTGTCGCGAATCAGCCCGACGTACTCCCTCTGCTCGGCGGTCAACTCCTGTTCGGCCAGGAGGTCGCTGAATCCGATGATGGCGTTCATCGGGGTGCGAATCTCATGTGTCATATTCGCGAGGAACTGGCTCTTGGCTGCGTTGGCGGCTTCCGCACGGTCCACCATGTCGTTGGCCCGTCGCGTGGCCTCCAGGAGTTCCCGGCTCATCTGTTCGGCCTGTTCCTTGGCCCGTTTCAGGTCGGCTTCCGCCTCCTTGCGTGCGGTGATGTCGAGGTGGGTGCCGCACGCCCGCAGCGGTCGTCCGTCTTGATTTCGTTCGGTCACACGTCCTTTGTCGAGAATCCATACCCAGCGACCCGACTTGTGGCGGAGACGGTGCTCCGTTTCGTACGAGGTTGTCCGGCCTTGCAGATGGGCCTCCAGGGCAGACCAGATGCGAGGCAGATCGTCCGGATGCACCAGTTTCTCCCAGGTGCTCAGATGCGGCTCCAATTCCTCGCGAGAATACCCCAGCATATCGAGCCAGCGATCATTGACGTCAATGTGTCCCGTCGTGATGTTCCAGTCCCAGGTGGCCAGATCGCCGCCGGAAATCGCCAGGTTGAGTCGTTCCTCCCGTTCTCGCAACGCCGTTTCGGCTCTCTTTCGCGTGGTGATATCCTTCACTACGGCCATAGACCCGGTGGTCTCTCCTCGCGGTCCCTTCAGCGGGCTCAGAGAGATCTCGACATCGATGACCTCCCCCGTCTTGCGGATGATCTTCGTTTCGAGATGGCCTGTGCCATCCTCCGAGGTCTCGCCGAGCGTCCAGATCTTCTCCCACTCCTGCTGCGGATGAAGAGTGCTCACGTTTCGTCCGGCCAGATCCGACCGGTCCATGCCGAGCAGTTCTTCCGTCAAATGATTCCATGAAACCAGCCGCAACGCGGTGTCCGCCACCATGATCGCTACCGCGGAGTTCTTGAACATCGTCCGATAGCGTTCTTCGCTCGCTCGCAATTGCCGCTCGTATTCCTTCCGCTCCATCGCGTAGCGGATCACGCGGGACAGCACGGAACTCGTGATGCAGTCCTTCGTGAGGTAGTCCTGCACTCCTTTCTGCATGGCCTCGATCGCCGTCTCCTCGTCCCCGTGGCCGGTGAGGATGACCGTCGGGATCTCCTCTGTCCAAGGTGCCAGAGAACCAAGCGATTCGAGTCCGCTGCTGTCGGGCAGTCCGAGATCCAGCAGCACGAGGTCAGGTCTGTCGGTCTGGAGCGAGGCGAGGGCTTCCGCCAGAGAGGCTGCCTGTCGGGTGGTCACCCGGCCCAGGGAAGACCCGGCCAACTCGCGCGTGAGCGTCTTGCGGTCTGTCGGGTCGTCTTCTACGATCAGTATTCTGATGGTGCCGTCGGAACGTGAGGTCACACGTGGTCCCCCGGGAGTACTCAGTCCTCAATGTGGGCCGAAGCCTGCGGCTTCTTGTTCGGGGGGAGTATCGGACGAACGGTTCCGGGACTGCGGTGCTTTCCTCCGGGTCCGGAAATGCCTGCGATTCAAGTCGAAGGCACCGGCACGGTGCGGGGAACTGATCGCAGTGTTCCGATAAGCGAAGGCAGGTCCGGGACCGGGAGAATGGTAGGACCATTCCCCTGCGGGAAAATGGGTTTCCCCTTGACAAGGGGTGGGAGAGAGGGTATACTAGTGTGATATTTCCGGGATGTGGAGGGTCCTGTGTGCCACGGTTGGCATTCAACCCCGGGATGGTGTCTCGGTTGTAGTGGTGTCCCCAATTGCTCACGGATGAGAACGACTTTCGGGTCGTGTTCCGTATTTGTGTGCGCGGATCGCGTCTGGATTTCGTCGGAAGTCTCTGCGCCGGCGCTCTGCCGGCGAGGCAGGAGATGGAGGCCCGCTGTCGCGGGCGCCAGGGAGGAGATCCTGTGGGGAGAATCGTCGAACGTCCGGTGCGCACACGAACAGAACTGGTTTCGGGGAGAATGTGATGAAGAGAACAACGATTTGTGCAGTGCTTGTGGGCATGTGTGTGGTTCCTGTGGCTGTGCAGGCTGCGGACGCGTCGGCCTATGCGGCGGTCGTGGGGCTCAGTTATGCGACCGAGAGCAGCATCCTGCCGAATACGGCCGACTACGACTGGTGGTATGGCTGCTCCGCCACGTCGGCGGGCATGGCGATGGGGTACTATGACCGCAACGGGTACGCCGGGTTGAGCTACTCCAACCTGGTTGCCGGCGGCGTCGCCGAGGCGAGCACGCATGGCGGCGTGATGGGCACATGGGAGTATCTGGCTCAGTATGCCATCGCCAGTCCGGGTCATGCCGCGGATTTCTACTCGGATCCCACTTCGTATGGCGCCTCGGGCGACGACACCTACGCGGGCCGGGCTTTCGACTGCCTCGCTGACTTCATGGGGACCAACCAGGACGCCTACGGCAACAGCAACGGCGGAACCACCTTCTACTACTACACCAATGGCTTGCCTACGCCGGCCGCTGATCTCTACAGCTACGGCTTTGGCGATTACGACGGCATGTGTGGCATCGGCGAGTACGTCGAGTACTGCGGCTACTCCGTCACCCAGTTGTACACCCAGGCTACGAACAACGTGTCGGGCGCTGAGATCCTCGGTTTCAGCTTCGAGAACTACATGGCGGAGATCGACGCCGGGCGCGTCGTGTTGCTCCACGTGGAAGGCCACACGATGATCGGCGTCGGCTACGGCGACAACAACCTCGTCTATCTGTACGAGACGTGGTACGAAGGCCTTGACAGCATGATCTGGGGCGGCGAGTTCTCCGGCATGGGCATGTGGGGCGTCACGGTGCTGGAACTGGCGGGCGGGGATGCCATGGTGCCGGCGCCCGGTGCGATCCTCCTGGCCGGCCTCGGCGCTGGTTGCGTGAGGTGGCTGCGGCGGCGCGGCTCGCTCCTGAGCTAAGAAGGGACTTGTCCTCGTGGCGCTCGGCGCTCAGCTTCCGCTGAATGCACCGCGGCGCCACGGGAATCTGTGAAGACGGACGATGGTGGACGCACTGCCTGCGTGTGCCATCGTCCGTGTCATTTCAGGAAGGCCTGGATTCCGTCGGCGATGGCCTCGGCCAGACGGTCGCGAAAGCCGTCATTCGCCAGGCGGGCGACGTCCTGGGCATTGGAGAGGTAGCCGAGCTCGATCAGCACGGCGGGCCCCTCGCTCTTGACCAGGACGCGGTAATCGTTCTCACGAACACCGCGGTTCTTCGCACCGGTTCTCTCCATGGCTTGGTTGATCGCCTGGGCGGCCCGATACGAGCCCGCGGACGCCGAGGGAGCGACATAGATGGTGAAGCCCTGCGCGCTGCTGTTCTCCGCGGAATCCGCGTGGATGCTCACGAACAGATCCGCGTTCCGCCGATTGCCGATCGCGGCGCGTTCTTCCTTCTCGATGTACTCGTCCTTCCAGCGGGTCATGACGATCCCGATTCCCCGTTGATCGAGGAGCTTGGCGACCTTGGCGGCCACGCGCAGATTGATGTCCTTTTCCCTCAGGCCGGACGGACTCAGAGCGCCGGGGTCGTGTCCGCCGTGACCGGCGTCGATGACCACCAGTCCCTTGGTCTTGCCCGGCTTGATCGGCGGTTTCACCGGCGCCGCGGTGATCAGGTGCGCGCGGATCTGGTCCTCCAACGCTGTTGGCACCTGCACGATCCCGTCCGCCTTCTTGACCGCGCCCGATGGGCCGATCGGTTTGCCGTTCACGAAGAACCGTCCGTCCGCATGCGTGAAGAGGATGACGGTGTTCGCTGAGTTCTTCAGGACGACGAAGGTGTCATTGCGTTGCTCGATCCGCAGGCCCAGGCGCGAGGCCAACTGCTCGACGGTGATCGTCTTGCTGGGGATGACCACGCCGGGCGGCGCGTGCTGCGGGCCCTGGCAGCCGGCAATTCCCAGTGTCAGGCACGTGATTGCGATACAGACTCGGGTTCTTGTAGTCATATAGAGGGTTTTATCGGAGATTTGACCGTCCGAGGTTCAGTTTTCGTGGGGGGATTTCGAGTGCCGCCCACAGAAACAGCCGTGAGCCCAGCATTGCGCAACCCGTACGATGTCTCACGGAATCAGCGGGAATCAGCAATCGGCAGGAGTCCGCGGGGGTTTTCCGACAATGCGTCTGATCCCTCCAGTCAGCGTCAATACGAGTGCGGCTACGCATGCGAGCAATCCGTTCGAGGCCAACCCGCCGGAGCAGCCCGGACGGCCGCAGAAGGGGCAAACGCCCCCGGCGCCTCCGAGGAGAACAAACAAGCTCGCCCACCAGGTCGCCAGATGAGTCAGCAGTCCGGCCAAACTCCGTTTCGCGGGACGCGGACGGTCCGCGCCTTCCCTGGGTGCGTGCTTCACCGATTGGACTGAGTCGGACATCAGGTTGACAGCCTCACTCTTGCGACGTCCGCCAGTTGGCCGCCAGGCAGGCGAAGTCGTGCAGGTCCACGACGCCGTCGCGATTGGCGTCGGCCCGTTCGCAGAAGTCGTTGTGCCGGGAGCTTTCGGGCGCCAGCCAGTAATGGCTCATTTCCGTCAAGTCGGCGAGGTCCACCTTGCCGTCCACGACCAGATCGCCCGCGAGCGGCTCGACGTTGAAAACAATCGTGAAGGGCTCCGACGGCTCGTACTGGTCGCCGTCCTCCAGGCTGTCACGGATCCGGAAGGTGATCCATCGCAGGTTTTCGCCGTCGGCGGCCTGGTACGACATGTGGATGTGGGCGTCGCCCCGCAGGGCATGGATGTAGCTGTGGTCGAAACTCTGCCCGACGGCGTCGAGCGTGAACTGGGGGTAGTCTTTGTGAACGACCCGCAGGCCCGCCGAGAGCGCGGCGATCTCGACGTGGACGCTGTAGTCCAGGTCGGGTTCGCCCGCGAGACTGCGGTTCGGGTCATAGGTGTAGCTGGCGCTCGGACTGTCGGCCTGGAACGAGTCGAAGCCGGGCTCGCCGACGCGGTAGGGATAGCTGGCGAAGATGCTCCTGTTCAGCGGGTAGAACCAGTTGGCGTATGGCGTCTCGCCGCTGTCGCGGTACTTCTGCCAGGAATCGACGAACAGGGTCTTGTCGTCGGATGTTCCGAAGACGCCGTCGCGGTTGCAGCCGAAGATGAAGTGATCGAGCGGACACTCCGCTTGTGCGGACAGGCCGCACGCCAGCATTGTCCCGACGCAGATTGCCGTGACGGGTTTCATGTTTTTGCTCCTGAGTTATGGGTTCTCGGGCCACTTCGGGGCCGCCTCGGGGTACCAGTTGCACACGCCGGGGTACTCGTAGGTCTGCTCGAACTTGAGGCCCTCCGCGTGGCCGTCCGCGAAGAGGTAGTGCGAGGTCCCCTGGTGCCGGTCCCATGCGATGAACTGCTTGGCGTAGCCCACGGAGCCCTCCCACGTCTCCGGATGGATGTGGTCGGCCAGGGTGAAGTTTTCCGTGTCCGGGGCCTCGCTGATCCAGATGCAGGACATCGGGCGTCGAATGTTGTTGACGCAGTTGTACCGGTTGGATTTCGGGCCGTAACGATAGTGGACCGGGTCGAGCAAGGCGTTGACCGCGAAACTCGAATACCGGGCGTCGCTCTGTTCGCTGAGCGGCCGGTTCCAATCGACGAACTCCTTACCCTTGTCGCTCGGACAGCGGAACAGGAGCTGCTCCTTGGTGTATCGCGTCAGGACCCGCAGCCAGTGATCGTCGGGCCCGTCGATGTGGCACGAGCTGGGCGGCAGGCGGTATTCGGAGTCCGGTAGATACGCCTGCATCGCGATGCCCATCTGTCGCAGGTTGCTCCGGCACGCGATTCTCTGCGCCTGCTTGCGGGCCCGATTCAGTGCCGGCAGGAGAATTGCCATCAGAACCGCGATGACCGCGATGACCACGAGCAGCTCGATCAGCGTGAAGCCACTTCTGCTGGCGCGCGGAGAAATGGACCATCCGAGGGGCCTTCGGGCACCTCGGATGGCTCTCCACCGCCGCCACGGCTGGTGCAAATCCCTTTTCATGGCGAACCTCTTCTTCACGCCGGCTCAGTCCTCGTGATCGTGATCGTGGGACTCGACCTGCTCGCCGCTGTAGATGCCGGATTGGCCCCAGTGGTCGATCAGGATCTGTAGGTCACCGATATCGACCACGCCGTCGTTGTTCAGATCGCCCGCGATCGGCTGGATGACCGTCTTGGCAAAACGGATGGTGAAATCAGCAGAACGCTCATACAGACCGCCGGCGTCGTGAGCGGACAGGACGACGGAGACCTCGTTGTCCGACTCATCGAGCCAGAAGTAGAAGCCCGCGTGGGCGTGAATGCCCCAGGCGTTTTCGTCGTCGAGCCACCTCTTCTGCAGGGAATACGTGTCGCTGTTGTGCTCCAGAACCGCCGTGTCGTCCGACAGAAGCATGAAGAAATCGTCCTCGTCGAGGTTGCTGCTGACGCCCTGTCGTTGCAGGTAGATGTCCCAGGCGGGCGAGGTGTTGACGTCCTCGCTGGCCAGGTTCCAGGCCCCCTGTGGACCGAAGGCGGAGTGCCAGCCGTCGATGTGTTCCCGCCCGTTGGGATCGCCGTAACCTCCGGCCTTGCTGTACAGGAAGTTGCACGTGTACAGCGTCTTGTTGGGATCGTCCGGCTTGGCGATGTGCTCTCCTTCTTCTTCGACCCGCGTCAGGACGAGGAAGGCGCCGCCGTTGGCCTGTTCCCAGGCAGGCCAGCCGGGCGTCGCACAGTCGTGAATCGGCGGCAGGGAAAAGAACCAGAGTTTGTTGTCGTCGGTGGGGTCCGAGTCCACAGATCCCACGCCGGGAGTGCTCCAGTCTGCCGGACGCCAGGTGGGGTTGATCCCGATGTGCGTGTGGGCGACGATGCACTCGCCGTACGTGAGCGGGGCGCCCAGGGCCAGCAGGGTGATCGCGATTATTGCTCTTTGAACCGGACGAGATGAAACGGTTGCTTTCATCGGTTGTATCTCCTCTCGATATTGCGTATCCAGACCCGAAGTGCCCCTGAGTTCCCTCAGGAGCGCCTAACCATGGGAGCAAGGACGAACCTGCCGCTCGTGAACCATGAGAAGACAGTGCAGAGCAAACAGACGTCGCCCGCTCCAGACATCACTGGAAGTGGGTTGGCAGGGGAGGGCCGCGAGGAAGCGAAGCCTGTAGCTGGTGGATTCCCACCGGCTCAGCCATTGCCGGCAGGTCCGTGCGAAACACAGGGGTGTCGTGTGTGAGTTCGACGCTCGCGACGATCGCGGCATTCTTGGATACGATCAGGAGTTGCTGGCAGATTGCACAGTCGTGCGAGTCGTGATCCGCGGAGTGATCGACGCTGAGCAGATGGAGGGTCAGCAACAACCCGCTCGTCGTAGCGACGAGGACTGCACAGGCCGCCAACAACAGGGTGGTTCGCTTCAAGCCTGCGAGTTGTCCTGAACCGATCCTCATGGGAAAACCTGTTAACTCCACGCTTCAAAAGCACTTACGTGCAGGCTGGGCACAGGCCCTCCAGTCGCACCTGCTGGCGGCTGATGACGTACCCTTTGCGGGGGATGACCGCCATGGGCAGCGAGATATCCGTCATGCACTGCGTCACGCCGCAACGAGTACACGTGAAGTGCGGGTGGCACTGATGTTCCGTGCAATGGTCCGCCAGCTCGAAGTGCCAGGCGCGGTCTTCCATGAAGGCGCGGTGGACCAGCCCCGCTTCGGCCAGCGACTCGAGCGTCCGGTAGACAGTGACCCGGTTCGACGCGTGGCTCTCCAGGTGCCCGCTGATCTGCTCCTGAGACAGCGGGCGCGCGGCTCCCATGAACACCTTCAGAATGGCGACGCGGGCCTCCGTACAGTACAGTTTGGCCTCCTTGAGGAGGTGTCGGGCCTTGTCTTCGAACGGATCGGTCACGAGTGGGCCTCCTCGGATTGATGGTGGTGATGGCAGCAGCAGTGCCCCTCGTGCGAGTGCGACGAACGGACGAAAAGCATCGGGAAGATGATGTCGCTGAAACAACAGGGCAACCACACGGAGATGAACAGGACGATGAAGACGCCGACGAACAGCATGGGAGTCAGCTCCCGGTGGGTGTTCATCAGGATGTGGAAAGACGACGCCCACGTGCTGATCAGGATATGACCGGCGTGGGGGAACTTGGTGTTCGGCCAGAACCAGGCGAGCAGGATGCCGAGAATCGCTGCGGGATTCACGAGATACCACTCCTCGATGAACCCCAGGTGGACGTGCGACTTGCCCTCGTGCGCGTGGGCTTCGTGCTCATGCTCGTGTTCGTGGATTGTTGCCTGCTCGGGGGGCTCTGTACCTTCATGCAAGCTTGCGTGAGTGGGCACGGCTACGCCGAGGATGTCCTCGCCGAAGTAGGGCAGGATGCAATCGCTCAGCGTAGCGACGCCGATGGCCCCAAAATACCCGACGAGCAGAACCCACAGGAAGTTCGGTTTCTTCTCGTGGAGCTTGAACAGCGAAGCAGTAACGACGGCTGACAGGACGACGTGGGCCGGATGGAACACCTGGAACAGACGCAGGCTGACCTGCGTCGATGCCTTGGCGAACACGAACATCGCCAGGATCCCCGTAGCGGCCCCGAACAGGGTGAAGGGTGCATGGGCCTTCAGTTCTGCGAGAATCGCGCTCAATCTCTGCTGCATCTGTCCGCCATCTCCTGGAATCCCGGAATCAACTGCTCAACCACACGTGGTATTATAACTCCTACGTCAGGATTTGCAACTGTGTTGCATATTTTCTTCTGGTCGGGGTGTTTTGTAGATTTTACATGGTGCCGGTTCCGACTGGCCTCAGAAGTAGGGTAGTCGAACAGCAGAAGTGATTCCGCGTCGGCTTCGTGGGGGCAGGAAACCGGCCTTGTGTGCGCATAAAGGCTTTCACAAAAGAGACTTATCGTGATTTCAGAGCTTCAGGGATCAGCAGTTTGGCCGGGTGATATGGCGCTCCTGCCTGCTTTCATCGCAGGCACGGCGGTCTCGCTGGGCCTGTGTGCTGTCGTGCGGCTGCCCATCGTGTTCGCCTACGTGGCCGGAGCCGCACGCTCCAAGAGACACGGTTTCTCGCTGGCCATGCTGTTCGTGGCCGGACTCGTCGTCGGGACGGTCCTGCTCGGCATGACGGCCGCATCAGGCCACGAGGGACTCCGCAGCATCCTGTGGTTCACCAGGTACTTGCTCTGTGCTCTGGGAGTGGCCCTGTTTCTCGTCGGCGTGCTCGTCTCGGGGTTGATCAACCCTCATCTGCTTTCCGAGAGAGGGCAGCGGATCGCACAGCGAATGGGAAAGGCCGACTCGCTCGGAGCGGTTTTGCTCGGTTGTGCGTTCGGCCTGTTGCAGACGCCGGCGTGTCCACACTGCGGGACTGCGATCCAGGCATTGGCGGAGATGGCCGCGGCCGGCCCCGGGCTCCGCGGGATCGGTCTGTTCGCCGCATTCGGCGCCGGGCAGAGCGTTGTGATCCTCGCGGTCGGCGTGCTGACCACGCTGACCATGCCCAACCTGCTTCGGTTCCTGCGAACGCGGATGTGCTCCGTCGAGCAGCGTGTCCAGTTGCTGGCAGGCAACGTCCTGATGGTTCTCGGCGTCTACTTCGTCATAGTCAGTTGATAGGTGCCCAATGGAAGATCGCCTGCTCGCCCATCGTGAACGCAGGGAACGCGTGCAAGAATACAAGGAGACGGCTGCCAAGAGCTGCTACAGCCTGATCATCATCGTCGTGGCCCTGGTGTTGCTGCGCCCGGTGATGGTGAACCAGATTCTCGGTCTGGCCAGCGCGTACTCCAGCGCCGGGCTGTTCGAGGACTCGATGCGCCAGTGCGACAAGGCCCTGCTCCTCGACGGCGACAGCAGCGGCGCGTGGTGCCAGTCCGCTCGATGCTACAAAGCCCGCGGCGATCGCGACATGGCCTGCGGCGCCTACCAGAAGGCGGTCCAGGCCGACGCGTCGAACCGGGTCGCCAATCTCGAACTGGCCGTCATGTACGTCGAGGACGGACGGCATGAACTGGCCATTCCATGCCTCGAACAGGTGCGAAGACTCGGGCCCGAGAAGGCGACTCACCCCAGTTCCAAAGAGACCTCCTGCCACCAGGCCTCGCTCGAGCTGCTGATCCTGTGCTACGAGAAGGCGAACGACACCGCCAAGGTGGAAGTGGCGCTCAAGGAAGCCAGGATCTTCTACCCGAACAGCACCGTCGCTCAGAACTACTCCGCTCCACAGCTCGCGCAATAACATCTCGTCCGCGGGTGTCCAAAAAGCGGCTCATCCCGCTTCAGCGCACTTCGCGAACTCCTGGAGACTCTGTGCCCAGATCTCCCCCGCGCGCCCGCTTGGGGCACGCCTGGATCAGCAAGTACGCCGAAACCGGATGGCGCAATTTTGAGCCACTTGGCAATTCCGTGCGTAGAATCCATTAAAAGAGCCCAGGATGGAGTCGGACGCCACCCGGTGCTCGGGCGACGCCGGCCGGGAAAACGGATGGACAGACCACTGCGGCACACAGTTTGAGCCTGTTTAAGGAGACCCGCCATGGAAGTGAAGGAATTCCTCAAGAAATCCGGCGCACGGTACGAGACGCTGAAGCACACGCCGGTCTTCAGCTCGCAGAAGATGGCCCAGGTCGAGCACGAGCCCGGGCGCTTCGTGGCCAAGCCCGTCATTGTGAAGGCCGACGGCCGGTTCCTCATGTGCGTGCTGCCGGCTTCCCGCCATGTGAATCTGGCCAAGTTGAAATCACAGTTGGCCGCTGGATATGTGGAACTGGCGCAGGAAGGCGAGATCGCTGATCTGTTCCAGGACTGCGATGTGGGAGCGGAGCCGCCCTTCGGCAACCTGTACAAGCTGCCCACTGTGATGGACAGGGTGTTGGAGAAGGACGACCATGTCGTGTTCCAGGCGGGCACGCACGAAGACGCGATCCGAATGAGCATGGCGGACTACCAGCGACTGGCCCATCCGCGGGTCCTGGACTTCTGCGACTGACGGAGTGCCCTTCGCAAGGTTCGCTGGACCTTCGGCAGGATACGTTGCCGCAAGCGGGACTGCCTAGGTCCTTGCCTGTGCGTGGCGAGCAAACGGGAAGCTGGCCATGACCGCCCGGTCGCCCAGTCTTCGCTCGATTCGCATCAGTTCGTTGTACTCGGCGATTCGCTCGGACCGTGAGATCGAGCCGATCTTGACCTGGCCGGCGTCGGTCCCCACTGCGAAGTCCGCTTCGAAGGGCAGTTCCGTCTCGCCGGAGCGGTGCGAGATGATCGTCGTCATGCCGTGCTCGCGAGCCAGGCGGATCGTGGCGAACGTCTCCGTGATCGTCCCGATCTGGTTGGCCTTGATCAGGACGGAATTGGCCGCGTTCCGCTCGGCGCCGAGCCGGACCCGGCTGGGGTTTGTGACGAACAGGTCGTCGCCCACGATTTGAACCTTGTTCGCGGTCTTCTTCTTCAGCAGGGCAAACCCTTCCCAGTCGTCCTGGTCGAGCCCGTCCTCGATGGAGACGATGGGGTATCGCTCGGTCCAGTCGACGAGCAGGTCCACCATCTCCCCGGAGGTCAGCTCGATGCGGTCTCTCTGCAGGAAGTACTTGCCGTCGCGGTAGAACTCGGAGGCCGCGGGGTCCAGGGCGATCATGAACTCGACGCCGGGCGTGTACCCTGCCTTGTCCAAGGCCTCCATGATGAGCTTCAAGGGCTCTTCGTTCGAGCCGACCGGCGGCGCATAACCACCTTCGTCGCCCACGGTGGTGGGCCAGCCCCGGTCGCGGACGACCGCCTTGAGGCACTGGAACACCTCGGCCGCCCAGCGGACGGTCTCGATGAAGGTGGGCGCCGCGACGGGCACGATCATGTACTCCTGGAAGTCCGAGGAGCCGATGGCGTGCTTGCCGCCGTTGAGGACGTTGATCAGGGGGATCGGCATGAGGAACTGGGCGCCGGCGGGTTTGCCGAATGCCTCCGCGGTGTACTCGAAGAAGGGGACGTTCCGGACCAGGGCGCCCGCGCGGAGGCAGGCAATCGAGACGGCCAGGATGGCGTTGGCGCCGAGGGCGGACTTGTTGTCCGTACCGTCGAGCTCGATCATCCGTCTGTCGATGGCCTGCTGGTCGGTGACGTCGAGCCCGATCAGGGCCGGCGCAATCGTGTCCGTGATGTTCCGCACGGCGTTGAGCACGCCTTTGCCGTGATATCGGTCCGGGTCGCCGTCGCGCATCTCGATGGCTTCGAGCTTGCCGGTGGAGGCCCCTGAGGGGACCATGGCCGAGGCCTTCAGGTTGTTGCTGAGGTGGACCGTGGCCTCGACGGTGGGCTGGCCGCGGGAGTCGAGCAGTTCCTGAGCTGTGATCCGGGCAATCTTCATGCTGGTACCTCCTGATTGTGACAGACTTCCGTATGACGGCAAACCCGATACTCCGGTCCGGGCCGGCGTGTTCGCGAGAAAGCGCAAATTCCTGCCTCCCAGGGGGGAATGTGGGTGTATGTCCGTATCTGCGCCGGTACAGCAGGGGTTCACGGAGCCCTTGGATTGTCATTCCCGCGCCAAGCGGGAATCCATTCACCAGGCCGCGTCCCGTCCCTCGGCTCCTGGATTCCTGCTTGGTTTGGAGCGGCCTTCGGCCGCAACCCAAGTGCTTGCTATGGAGGAACGGATGGACCGATCTGGAATCCGCCGCGGTGCGGCGGGAGTTTGACGCTTTGGAGCCACCAGCAGTAAAGGGGACCGCAACATCCGTCGTGATGCGCCAAACCTGCAAGCGAGCGTCTCGCTCGCGTCTACGCCGGAGGCTGCAACTACGTTCATGTATCCGGCGAATGTCGGGGACTCTGGAATCGCTTGCCCGCGGTAAGGGGAGCCCATATAATAGCGCCTGCGTAGGCATTCGCGGTAATCCGGACTGGTCTTACTCCATTATGTGGGTGCAGGCATGATGACACGACGGCAATTCGGCTGGCTTGGGGTTGTTGGGACGGTTCTGGTGTCTGTGGGGGCGAGGCCGGCTGCGCCGCAGGCGGGCGAGGCGGACGGCGCGATCAAGCTGGTCGTGCGTGCGGACGACATCGGGTCGTGCCACGCCGCGAATCTCGCCTGTATCCAGAGCTACCGCGAAGGGATCGCACGGAGCGTGGAGGTGATGACGGTGTGCCCCTGGTTCAACGAGGCAGCCAGGATGCTCCGCGAGAATCCCGGCTTCGACGTGGGCGTGCACCTGACGCTGACCAGCGAGTGGGAGAACTACAAATGGGGTCCGCTGACGCAGTCGGCGAGCCTGGTCGATGAGCAGGGGCACTTATTCCCGACGACGAGCCAGCGCTCAGACTTCCCGCCGGGGACGGGGTTCCTCCAGTCCAAGTGGCGGATCGAGGAGGTCGAGAAGGAGTTGCGGGCCCAGATCGAGCTGGCGAAGAAGAATATCCCGCAGGTGTCGCACCTGAGCAGCCACATGGGGACGCCGACGTGTACGCCGGAGCTGCGGGCGCTGGTCGCGAAGCTGGCGGCGGAGTACAAGCTACCCATCGAGACGCCGGGCGCGAAGTACCTCCGCTGGGCCGCGGACACCAAGGCCTCCGCCGAGCAGCGGGAGGCGGCGCTGGTCAAGGCGCTGGAGGAGGTCGGGCCGGGAGTGTGGATCGTGATCGAGCACCCGGGACTCGACACGGGCGAAATGCAGGGGATGGGTCACGCAGGCTACTGGGAGGTCGCCTCGCATCGCGACGGTGTGACGAAGTCGTTCACCAGCGCCAAGGTCAAAGAGGTGATCCAGCGGCGCAGAATTCAGTTGGTCAGCTATGCCCAGATGTGGCCGGGCCGGTAGCCGACACGCTGTCCCGATCCTGTCATTCCTGCACTGCAAAGGTGCAAGATCTTGTTTTCTTAGCAAGCATTTTGAACGAGGATGATACAAGTGCTGGAAACGAAAGGAATTGTATTTCACGCAGAGACGCAGAGTTCAAGATGCGTTCTTTCTTGCTCCTCTCTGCGTCTCCGCGTCTCTGCGTGAGTCCATTTTGGTTGCGGCCGAAGGCCGCTCCAAGCCAAGCAAGAATCCAGGAACCTCGGGATTGGGCACGTCCGAGAAAAGAGTGGATTCCCGCGTTTCCCCGACCGCGTCGAAGGTGGGTCTGGCTGGTATGGCATTCACGGTTGTGCCGGACCTCCCTCGTGTGCATGCTTCATTTTCGTCTATCGTCTGCTGTTTTGTGCCGATAGGATAGGATGTACACGTACGCAGAGATACGACGACGGACGAAGTTCGAGGGCGGCTATGAACGTAGACCTTCATCACGGAACAGGCGTTGTGTCGCTGCGGGTCCCGGATCGAAATGTTCAGGAGATCATCCGGCCTTGGCAGGGGGAGCAGACTCGGGACGCCACGGCGGGCCTGGCGGACATCGTGGAGAGCCGCGTGGGAGCGTTTCGGGACGAGGTCGTCGGCAAACGGGTGTGCGTCCTGCTCGACGACGGGACGCGGGACGAGCCGTTGGCCGACGTGCTGCCGCATCTGTGCGCTGCACTTCGCGGGACCGCGTCGGTGCAATTCCTGATCTGCACGGGGACGCATACCGCCGATACGCCGAAGAATCGCCAGATCCGCAGCAAGGTCGAGAAGGCAAGCCGGGAGGCAGGACTGGTCGTGACGCGAATCCACGCCCACGACTGCAAGGCCGACACGTTCCTCGACGTCGGCCGCACGTCACGCGGGACGCAGGTGCTGGTCAACGCGCTGGCTGAGGAGGCAGACGCCTTCCTCGTCGTCTCGGATGTGAAGGTCCACTACTTCGCGGGCTACTCGAACCCCGTGAAGAACTTCGTGCCGGGCATCAGCGCTTTCCGCACCGTCGAGCAGAATCACAGCCTGGCCCTGCTCGACGAGTCCACGCACGGGTCGCACCCATGGCACCCGGACCCCGCTCGCAGAGACAATCCGCTGGCTGCGGACCAGTTGGAGGGCATGGATTTGATCGCCAAGGGCCGGCCGATCTGGGCGATGGTCATGCTCAGCGCGGGCGAACGGCTGATCTGGTCGCGGTTCGGGCCGGTCCAGGACGTGAGCGCCGAGTCCTTTCTCGTCACGGACGAGCGGAACATCCGTGATGTTACCCCTGCGACGCGCCTGGTCGTGTCTCCCGGCGGCCTCTCCAACGACGAGGACCTGTACATCGCCCAGCGGGCGCTCGAACTGAACCGGGCCGCGGTGTTGGATGGCGGCGAGATCCTCTTCCTGGCTGCCTGTCCCAACGGCATCGGCGAGCCGCAGACCCTGGCGAGCTTCTACAACCGCCTGACGGCGCCGCTCGACGAGGTCATTCAGTCGATCCAGCAGGACTACGTTCTCTATAGTCACAAGCCTTACAAGTTCGCGGTGCTGATCCGCCGGCTGCGGCGCATCTGGATACACACGCAGATTCCCGATAAGCTCGTCGAGGCGGCCCACATGTCTGTCGCGCACGACCCGCAGGCGGTCGTGGACGGTTGGCTCGCGGAGCAGCCCGACGCCAGGATCATCTTCATTGACGGCGCCAACAAGGTGGCTCTCAGGGCTGTTTCGGCTTGATCGACGACAGTCATCTGCTACCTCCAGAGCTGATGGCTGGCCTTCCCCGACGTCCCCCGGTATCCTATGGACAGGGATATCGCCGGCACAAGATGGGGAATGACTATGGACAATGTGCGATGGTTCTCTTCGACGCTGGTCACATGCCTTGTGTTCTGTGCTCACTTTGCATCGCGGCCTGCGGTTGCCGAGGAGACGACGGCCCGCCCGGCGGCCGGGGATCTCTTCACCTACCAGGACGGCGCCGTCATACGTGGTTCGAGGGCCAGCCGGCAGTTGGCGTTGGTGTTCACCGGCCATGAGTTTGCCGAGGGAGCCCAAGCCATTCTGGATGCCTTGGCCCAGCACGGCGCCAAGGCGTCGTTCTTTTTGACCGGCGATTTTCTTCGCAACGCCGAGTTCGCTGCTCTGGTCCGGCGAATGCTGGCCGAGGGGCACTATGTGGGCCCGCATTCCGATCGTCACCGGCTCTATTGCGAGTGGACGTCGGAACGCCGGACCTTGCTGACACGGGAGGAATTCCGAGCGGACCTCGACGGCAATCTCCGCGAGCTGGAACGCTTTGGCGTCACGCGCAGGCAGGCCCGGTTCTTCCTGCCTGCCTACGAGCACCACAACTGCGACATCAGCGACTGGACCCACGGAATGGGTTTCACGCTGGTCAATCTCTCGCCTGGCACGCGTTCGGCCGCGGACTATACTGCCGAGAAAGACCGCGGCTTCGTCTCGTCCCAGGCCATCGTGGACAGTGTCCTGCATCGCGAGTCGGAGGATCCCGCTGGGCTCAACGGTTTCTTGTTGCTCCTGCACCTGGGCAGCGGCCCGGAACGCGTGGACAAGATGCACGTCCGCCTGCCCGAGCTGCTCAGCAGGCTCCAGGAACGGGGTTACGCACTGGAACGTGTCGATCGCCTGCTGGACCGTCACCTTCGCATCAACCAAGTTGGGTATGCGGTCCAGAGTCCCAAACTCGCGGTTGTCTTGGCGTGCGAGCCGGTGGGGGAGCGTTTTGACATTATCGAGCCGGACTCGGGCCGGTCGGTCTTCCAGGGTGTCGCTCGCCCGGCGACGGGAATGAGCTGGGGCCGATTCAACCACGTGGCGGAGCTGGACTTCTCGGCGTTCCAGCGGCCTGGACGGTTTCGTCTTCGCCTGGGCGGAGCCGTCTCCGAGCCCATTGTCGTAGACGACGCGGCCTTGCGACCCTTGCCCGATGTCCTGCTGGAGTTCATGCGTCAGCAGCGTTGCGGATTCAATCCGTGGCTCGATGTGCACTGTCACCAACTGGACGGCCGAACCGCCTACGGACCCCTTCCCGCGGGCACAGACATCGATGCCCGAGGCGGCTGGCACGATGCTGCCGATCTCTTGAAGTACCTGCTCACATCGAGCAACGCGACGGCTCAGATGCTGCTTTCGTGGGAGAAATACGATCGCACCGGAAGCCAAGCCAGGTCGCCGCTGTTTGCGGATCGATTCGATGCCGACGGTCAAGCCGGCGGCAACGGCGTGCCCGATCTTCTGGACGAGGCCCGCTGGGGTCTGGAGTGGATGCTGAAGCTGCATCCGGCGCCGGAGGCGTTGTATCACCAGGTGGCGGATGACCGCGACCATTGCGGCTGGCGATTGCCGCAGGATGAACGCGCCGACTACGGCTGGGGCAAGGGCAGCTACCGCGTCGTCTACGGCGCCGACGGCCGGCCGCAGGGACTCGGGCGCTACGCGAGCGAGTCCACGGGTCTCGCCAACCTCGCGGGCCGCTATGCCGCTGCCATGGGCCTGGCCTTCCAGGTGTGGAGGGACGACCCGCGTCAAGCCGCGTTTGCGAGACGGTGCCTGACAGCGGGCGAGGAAGTGTACCGCCTCGGCCGGGACCGGGAGGGCGTCCAGCAGGGCAACTCCTACGGGGCGCCCTATCGGTACGCTGAGACCACCTGGGCTGATGACATGGAATGGGGCGCCGTGGAACTCTTTCTCGCCACGCAGGACCCGCGATACCTCGACGACGCCAAACGCTACGCACGCCTGGCGGCGTCGGAATCCTGGATGGGCCGTGAGCAGACCGGCCACTACCAGTTCTACCCCTTCTTCAATGCGGGTCATTTCCGCCTCCACGGCGTCGCCGACGCGGAATTCCGGAAGTTGTTGGAAGGCTGGTATCGCGAGGGGATCGAACGCTGCCGCGCCGCCGGCGAGGAGAATCCGTTCGGCATCGGTGTCCCGTTCATCTGGTGTTCGAACAACCTGGTGGTGGCTCTGGTGACCCAGTGCGTGCTCTATGAACGGATGACCGGTGACCGTAGTTACTCCCCATTCGCCGCCCGGCACTACGATTGGTTGCTCGGCCGGAATCCGTGGGATACCACGCAATTCATGGGGGTGGGCAGTGTCTCGCCCCAAAACGTGCATCTGATGACGACGCGCCTGACCGGACGTGTCTTGCGAGGCGGCCTGGTGGATGGCCCGGTCTACGAGCACATTTTCAAGTCTCTCAAGGGCGTCAGTATTACTGAGCCCGACCCGCTGGCCGAGTTCCAGGACCCTCGCGCGGTCTATCACGACGACCTTCAGGATTACGCGAGCAACGAGCCCACCATGGACGGCACCGCCTCCGCCATCCTGATGTGGACGGTGCTCCATCTGAGGACCGCCGATTGACGAGCCACGCGGGCACAGAATACGTCGGGAAGCTGGTGACATGGGCAGGCGGGCACGGTCTTTCCACGGGTGGAAAATTCGGGGTTCCTCGCGGTTTTTCCCCTTGATCTGTGTCCTGCCCGGGGGTATAAGCGTCCCTATGGAAAACACAAAGAACCAATCAGCCGTGAATGCATCCCGTCGACAATTCCTCAAGACCTCCAGCGTCGCCGCTCTTGGCAGTGCTCTTGCGAGTCCGCTGGCCTTTTCTGCAGCCGGTTCTTCCGGCGGCACGCTAAAGATCGGCCTCATCGGCTGCGGGGGACGCGGGTCCGGCGCCGCTGCACAGGCTCTCTCCACCGGGCCGGACGTGGTCCTGACCGCTTTGGGCGATGCCTTGCCGGAACGCGTGCAGAGCAGTCGCAAGAACCTTGCGGCCGACGAGAATTTCGGGAAACGCGCCCAAGTCCCCGACAGCGCGTGCTTCGTGGGTCTGGACGCCTACCAGAAGGTGATCGACAGCGGCGTGGACGTAGTTCTCCTGGCGGCCCCTCCGGGCTTCCGCCCGCTGCATTTAAAGGCGGCCATTGAGGCCGGCAAGCATGTCTTCTGCGAGAAGCCGATGGCCACCGACGCCCCCGGCGTGCGGTCCGTCCTGGAGTCCGCCGCCAAGGCCAAGGCCAAGAACCTGGCTCTCGTCGCGGGTTTCTGCTGGCGGTACCACCTGGCGCGTCGTGCCTTCTACGAGAAGGTCCACCAGGGCGCCATCGGCTCGATTCGCGCGATCTATGCGACCTACCTGACCGGGCCGGTGAAGCCGATGCCGTCAGCCAGCAGTCGTCCCGCCGGCATGGGCGACGTCGAGTGGCAGGTCCGCAACTGGTACAACTTCACCTGGCTGTCCGGTGACGGACTAGTGGAACAGGCCTGTCACAGCGTGGACAAGATCGCCTGGGCGATGAACGGGGTCCTGCCTCTCAAGGCGGTTGGCAACGGCGGTCGCCAGTTCCCGAACAACGAAGGCAACATCTTCGACCATATCGATGTCTTCTACGAGTTCCCGGACGGCGTTCGTGCGTTCATGGCCCAGCGCCAGATCAACAACTGCTACGGCGACAACTCGGACTACCTCATGGGATCCGACGGGCTGGGCACGATCAAAGGCTGGGAAGACCCGGTCATCACGGGCAAGGAGAACTGGCGCTATCGCGGCCCGAAGTCCGACATGTACCAGGTCGAGCACAACGAGCTGTTCGACTCCATCCGCAAGGGCAAACCCATCAATGACGGCGTCTGGATGGCCCACAGCACGCTCATGGCCATCATGGGACGCATGGCCGCCTACACGGGCAAAGAGGTCACCTGGGACCAGGCGCTGAACTCCCAGGAGCAGCTCGTACCCGACAATCTCACGTGGGACATGAAGCTGCCGATCAAGCCCCTGGCCATGCCGGGAACGACCGCGTTCGTGTGATCGCAGCTCGCGCTGCGGAATCCTCCACCACGGAGGCACAGAGGACACGGGAAGAAAGCCCAGAGCGGCACAAGGGGCTTCGCTCGGGTCAGTTCTCGTTCTCCAGGTAGTGGTTCCCCACGGACTCGAACTGCCAGTGGCCTGCCGGCGTGAGGGCATAGGAGCCGTTCGCGAGATAGGACTTCGTCACGCTGCCATCCTCAACACGCCAAACAACAATGTCAGCATCCGTTGTGATTCCGGCAAGGGGTTCGTCCCCGTCCGTCCGGTCGTTCCACCGGCCCGAGAGATAGACCCAGTCCTCGCCGGAAGACGTGATGACCTTGACCAACTGTTGGCCGCCGCCTGTTTCAATGATCTGAACGTCGTGGACATGTCCCTGGCTTTTGTCGGCCATCGCCTCGAACGCCGTGATGAACGCCTGATGAACTGCGCTCTTTCGGACGACCAGGATGTCTTGTGAATTGGCCTGGAGCTCCTCCGTGTAGCCAATCTGTGCGTTGATGAGTGATCCCGGGCCGGCATCGGCCATGGTCATTCGCAGTCTGCCGCTATGGACCGGAGGATAGCGAAGGAGCGTCGGATCGCCGCGCGGAACCCAGGTACGATTGCTCACATTCCATTGAGCCACGATCCGTCCCGAGGGCCTGCCCGCAATGGTGCGCGCTTCCGGCACGCTTCCGGCCGGCCAGTAGCCCGCGAGGAAGGTGTCGCACGGTTGCCAGACCAGCCCCGCCGGCTCGAGGATCTCCAACTCGCCCATGTTGATAAGGCTCCAATCATACTGGTGCACGGAGCCATCCTTCGATTGAACGAAGTACGCGTCGAACAAGTACTCCGGGAACTGGATGCACCAGCGGCTCATGTCCTGCTCGAGGTCGCTGCAATCGTTTCCGTCTCCCGTATGGGCGACGGCACAGGGCAATTCTCTGCGCCCGTCGAAATGCCAGAACGAGCCATAGTAGGCGTTGGAGTAGTCCTGCCATGTCCCGTCGATCATCATCTGATTCAGGAACGGCGGCAGATACCCGATCCAACTGTATCCATACCGGGGTGTGAGGATTGTCCCGAGGCCATACAACACAATCCCCAGGCAATCGCGCGACACGTGGTCTCCCGGATCGCTCAGCAGGAACTTGGAGGACAACAACGTCTCCATCCGCCGGTCCCAGGGCGCATCGGGCGCTCGCAGCATGGCGTAGCCCCAGCCGGGAATGACGAAGTTCTCGTTGTCGATAGTGGTCCCCGGCACCTTGAGCCATTCCTGCTGGAGAACGGTGTTGTAACGATGGATGGTATCCCTGTCCTCCGGGAACAACTCCTCCAGCGCAGACAGCGGTCCACATACCCGATCCCAGGAGTTTGTGTATGGCCGGGTAAGCTGATTCATGCAGCCGCCGTTGTTGAGATGGGGTTTGTTGCCGTTCGAAAATGTGAACTGCAAATCATGCACCAACGCGTTGTGTATCTTGTCCAGTGCCTCCGCGGATACCAGCTCGTCCACGTCGCGAGCGAAGAGGAGCTTCGCCTTGAGCAGCGCCTCGGGATAGCGAAAGCTGCTATCGCCATAGCTGCCTGGCTCGTTGCGGAATGAGCCGTCCGGCAGGAAGACCGTCATCTTGTGCAGGATCTCCGAGAAGACGCTCATTACCTCGTCGATCACGGCCGGGTCGCGAGACGCCGCACCGAGGGCAATCAACGACATGATATCTCGACATTCAAGCTCCAGCTCTTCGTAGTAGTGCCATGGGATGACCGGGGTCCCCTTGGGGTAGGACTTCCGCAAGGGCTCGCTCAGGCCCAATGTGCTCGGGCCATTGGGCCACCGCATCATGTACAGATCCTCGCCTAGGCGGACATACCAGGTAGACACGGCGTCGACTGGATTGCCGGTGGCCCCATAGGGAAGCCCCGAGACGGGCAGGTCGCGACTGCCCGCTGGAACGTCGTCGCGCAGCGTCATCGGCATTCTCAGGCCGTCGCAGTAGGACTGGAGGATCGGCAGAACGAGATTGTGCAGGATCTTGAATTGCTCGCTGTCGTCAATCCGGTCCTCCTGGCACGCGCGCACATGGGCGGTCAGGCATGAGATCGCCGGGACATCATAGGTGATGTTGGGCAGTTGAATCGGTTGGCTCCAATCCCACCGCCTCTCCACCGGATACAGCGGGAAGAACTCGGCCAAGCGCTTGATGTAGAGCTCTGCCTGGGCGGCATTGTCGTGCCAGTACAGTGTCGCCAACTCGCGAGACCAGATCTGTCCCCACGTCCAGTCGGGATTCGCCGCGTTCCAACTCTTCTCCGCGAACAGTCCTTGAACGGATGGAAGGGCGCCCTTCGCGAATTGCTCCTGAAGGAACTGGATTGGATCGCGCTCGTATCGTCCCTCCTGCAACCCGAGATCCTCCGCACTGGGCAGAAACTTCTGCGGAGGGTCCATCAGCTTCGTGCTTATTTGCGAGAAATAGAGGACTTCGCCGAAGAGCGGTTTGTAGTCCCACGGGAACTGAGGCTGTTTGTAAGGCGGCAGAGTCAGGTAGTTCTCAGCCGCGCTGAGCAGATGCAGCTTCACGGACGGGCTCGACGGCGCTCCTTGCACCCAGATCTCGACGAGTTCGGAGTAGTCGTTGGGAACCGGTACGGTCGACCGCACGACGAGAGTGAAAGCCTGTGAGCCGTCGGGGGCCAGATAGAACACCTCCGGTTCAATGGAGACAATCTCGAACAGGGCGATATCCTGGCCCACTCGAGGCCGAACGCGGCCGCGCAGGCTGTAGACTTCACTGCCCTGGGACAGACTGCGGAAAGTGGAATGGAACGTCACCTGTCGACGGCCGTTCGAGAGTGTCTCAATCTCCCGATGGTCGGCCAGAAGCGCTGGTCCGTGCTCATACGAATCCAGATGGTGTGGATCTCCTGTATTCGGCAGTTCGAGGCATGGGTAGTTCGTCAGGATGATCCTGGCAATCACGGGTCTGCCGTCGTTTGCCGTGGTGAGGACCTTGTCGGCCTCATACATCTGCGGCAGGGTCAGTCGCAGGGTGTGTGTTCCCACCTCAAGATCCATTGACCCCACGACCCATTTCGCCTTTCGGTCGGGGTCTGTCCAGGGGTTCTCCAACGTGAAGCCGGTGCTCCCCACATGGGCGTAGGTCGTCGGAGATAGCATCGTCTCTCCCGCAGCCCGGTGGTCGACCTGTACTGCAACCTCCGCACCATGGTGGTACATGGTCCAGCACTCGGCATAGTCCAGGAGTATACTGTACCGCCCGGCTGCACTTACTTCAAACTCGTATTCCGCCCACCCACCTGTCGGTTTGGCACGCAGTCCCGTCAGCACGTAGTAGGCTCGCGGATTGAGATGCTCGATCGACACGTCCTTGCTCCTGATGTGCTTGTCGGCATCGATGCCGATCGTGCCGATTCGCCCGGCCATTTCCGAAGGTCTCAGGGGCGTCTCATAGGGGACCCATGTGTCGCCGAGGATGTCCGCCAGCGCACCTCCCGTCCAGAGACAGCCGCAGAAGGCCAGGCGATCCCGTGATTCAACGGGCACGCGCAGCACATAGCTGAGGAAGGTGTCCACCGCATCGTCGCCATCGAGCGACCATTGAATCGCACCATCGAGGACCGTGCCGCCGCCTGCGTCCACCACCGTAGTCCCTGCCGGCAGATACTCTGTTAGCGATACCCGCTTCGGTCTTTGACCGGAGTCGATTCGCAGGGACAGCGAGACGCTGAGTTCACCTGCGTCTCCATATGAAGCAGGCAGGAGGCGTTCGGCATAGCTGCCCTCCAGGGGCGGGGGCGGCTTCAAGGAATAGGTCAGGTCTGTGTACTCGTTGTTACTGCGATCTGTTATCCTCGCTGCGAAACGACCCGCGCCGGGCGTCTCCGTAGCGTACACATGATCGAAGCTGATTGTGTTGACGCCCTTGTGGAGGACGAAATCGACCGCCTGCTCCTGGTTGCCGTCCCATCCATGGCGATCCAGCACCAGCACACCGTCGTTCCAGAATCGCACGTTGCCGAAGTGTCGGAATCGCAGGCGTGCCTGCCGTTCCGTCGGAGAACGTACATAGAGCGCGTAGATCTGGGTGGACTCTCCCACCACCACTCCGTCGGCGAAGACCCCGGCCTCGTCATACTGGGCCGTCCAGACCAGCACCGGCGCCGTAGCGGAACCCCCGACTTCTGCAACATCGTAGATGAGACCTTCACAGGGAGTGAAGGTCGTCTGCCCGGCGCCGAAGGCGAGTGAGCTGGGAACAGGCGGATAGAAGGTCAGCAGGTGATCCGCGGGATTCTGGCCGAGATGCAGGAACCACTTGATAGCGCCTTCCAGCTTGCCTTGATCGGGCGAGGGAGCAGTCGTGAAATGCCAGACGGGCCCCGTCCACACCAGGCCATTGGGCTCCGTCACATCGACCCGCCAGTAATACGTGGTGCCGGGCGCCAACGGACCCGGGGCGTACTGCATTTGCTGAATCGAGCCCTTGAAGTGCAGCGACGATTTGTCCGCCTGAGCCATCGCATCCTGTGACAGGCCGAAGTACACATCGTGGGAAACGATGTTCGGATCCGCTTTCCAAAGAAGGGTGACGGTGTGATCCGCGTCGAGTGCCCCATCGGCCGGTTGCGGCTGCCTCGCCGTCGGCGGGGATCCACCCAGCATATACGCGATGGCGTTGAGGAACACCCGGGCTCCTTCCCTGGTGAGGTTGTAGACGCCCTGAATCGACCCGCTGGATGCGCCGGCAATGAAGAGCATGCGCCTGGCCGCAGGACTCTGCGCCGTGGCTTCACAGAATGGCTGCCCAGGCGACCATTCCGCAATGACGACGTCCCCATTGTCGGCACGGCGGGCCAGAACACGACCATTGCCCGCCGATTCCTCTGTGATGAAGAGGGTCGAACTGTCCTGAACGCTCGAATCCATATAGACCAGGTCGATCCCATGATCCGCCGGCGCATCGGTAAACAAAGGGTGGTTCCGATCCTCCATCCGAAGGGTGTGCCAGGAGTTCATGTAGACACTGCAAGACGGCGGCAGCCATCCCCAATGATCGGCCAATCCGACGGTGGCGATCAGCGAAATCAGCGGCTTGGTTACCCCGTTCCACTGCTGGGCTTCACTGCCTTGCGTATACATCCACGGGCTCACGTTCGGACTCACGATGACCAGGTCCGCTGTGTTAAGAGCCGCGATCTTCCCCTCATCCAGCGTCTGCCAGTACTTTGCCTGAGCGTCAACGGTATGCCCGTTGTCTTTGAGCAGCATTACCCACCCACGGTCATCGGCCTGCAAGCTGGTTCCTTGATCGCTGGACACCCAGATGATGTGTGCTGCCATGGCATGGCTGCCCGCCATGAACACCGGGATGCCCCATGCAATCGCAAGGATGCAGCAACATAGCGACCGTCTCTTCGAGCACGACGCACGCTTCTCCATATTCACCCCTTCCGTTGCGATGTGATCTGTATGTGGGCGCCCTGCCACGGTCCGTTGCACGCATGGGCTGGAACAACACTGGTGTCTCACAGCGCTTATTGTACCGCTTTTCGGTCCGGTGCGCCAAGACCTTTCGGAAATGCTGCTTCCTGTGGCGGTCGAGACCGATTTCGCTCCGCAAGCCATGGCCCCAGATAGGTCGCTACGTGGATGACTTTTCGAGCTGTGACTGCTATAATGCAACTGGAATCACGGCGGAGGATCCGTGGGGTCGGCCAGGGTACAAGGGCAAAAGACTGCAAAGTGAGGATGGGAATCGACAGATGGGCGTGTCCAGACAGATCGTGCTTTCGATAGTGCTTGTGCTGGCGTTCTATGCTCCGCTGTGGGGGCAGCAGGGCGCGGTGGTCATCAACGAGATTCACTACGATCCCGACCTCAACTATGAATGGGTCGAGTTCGTCGAGCTGCACAACCCCGGTTCGACCGGCGTGGACCTTTCCGGCTGGTACTTCGACGAGGGGATCTCCTTCACGTTCGGCCCGGGCGCGACGCTTCCCGCAGGTGGCTACGTCGTCGTGGCCCAGGACCGCAACCACGTCCTGACCAAGTGGAGCACGGCGGGGAAGGTCTTCGGCCCCTTCGATGGCCGGCTCAGCAGCGAAGGCGAAAGGCTGGTCCTTCGCGACGCGACCGGCGTCATCGCCGATGAGGTCGAGTACCAGCTTGGATTTCCCTGGCCGACGGTGGGCGATCCCGTGCCGGAGAGCGCCCTCGGCAAGTCCCACTCGATCCAATTGGTGAACCCGCAGCTCGACAACGACCTCGGGGGCAGTTGGCGTTCCGCGTCGCCCACGCCGGGCGGTCGCAACAGCGGTGTCTTCGCGGAGAACACGCCTCCCCACATCCGCCAGGTCCGACACCTGCCCCACGAGCCCGGCTCGGGCGACATCGTCACGATCACCGCCAAGGTCACCGACTCCGACGGCGTCGAAATGGTGACGCTCGCCTATCAGATCCTGGACCCCGGCGACTACGTCCCGGTGACGCTGCCCAACTACCCCTCCAGCAACCCGGCCACGATCCCGAACTCCGCTTATAACAAGAATTGGCAGATGCTCCCGATGCGCGACGACGGGCTCGGCGGCGACTCGGTCGCAGGCGACAGCGTCTACACTGCCCAACTGCCTTCCTCGCTGCAGCGGCACCGACGGCTCGTGCGGTACCGCCTGTTCGCCCTCGACGGCCAGGGCTACGATCTGCAAGTGCCCTATGCGGACGATCCGCAGGCGAATTTCGCGTACTTCGTCTACGACGGCGTCCCCGCCTGGAGCGGCGCGATTCAGCCGGGCAGCTCGGATGCCCGCCGGTCCGCGGTCGTCACCTACAGCGAGGACCTGATGCGGTCGCTGCCGGTCTACCATCTGATCGCCAGGGCGACGGACATCCAGAACTGCCTCTTCAACGGCTCCTACGACAACACGGCCTACTACTTCTCGGGCACCCTCGTCTACGACGGCCAGGTCTACGACAATATCCACTTCCGCGTTCGCGGCCAGGCCTCCACCTTCCAGACCGGCAAGAACAAGCTCAAGATCGACTTCAATCGCGGCCACTACTTCCAGGCCCGTGACGACTACGGCCGGAAATATCGGGAGAAATGGGACAAGATGAACGTCGGCACCGGCGTCTGTCCCTGGTGGCAGTACCCGCACCCAGGCGGTTGGGACGTGGGCACGCGTGGGATGGTGATGAACGAGGCCCTGGCGTTTCGCCTGTACAACATGGCCGGCGTGCCGAGCTGCTACACCAACTACTTCCAGCTTCGCATCATCGACGCGGCTGCGGAGGCCGTAGCGGGCAACCAGTACGAAGGGGACTTCTGGGGCCTGTATTTCGCCATCGAGCACCCCGACGGCGCATTCCTCGACGAGCACGGCCTGCCCGACGGCAATGTCTATCGCATGGACGGCGGCGCCAACCCGACGCACCAGGGACCAACGAGGATCGCCAACGGGTCCGATGTGTCGAGCCTCATCAACGGGCTCAGCAGCGGCCAGACGCAGGCCTGGTGGGCGCAGAACGTCAACCTGCCCAACTACTACAGCTCCAAGGCTATCGGCGTGGCGATCAACGATTCCGACCGCCGGCCCCAGTCCAACTGCGTCTACTACTGCGATTCCGAGACGAACCAGTGGTGGGTGTTGCCGTGGGATTTGGACCTGACGTTCGAGTGGGCGACACACTACACGGATTGGGAGCACTTTCGCTACGCGCTCATCTATCCGCAGTATCGGATCGCCTGCGACAACCGGGCCAGGGAGCTGCTCGACCTGCTGCTCAGCAGCGACCAGGTTGGGCAGGTCATCGACGAGATCGCTTCGATCATCGCCACTCCCTACGACGGCAAGACGTTCGTCGAGGCCAACCGGGCCATGTGGGACTACCATCCTCGCACCAATCGCAAAGGCCAGTTCTACGCGAACAACGAGTTTCTCACGACCAAGGACTGGGCGGGCCTGATCGAGTACTACAAGACGTTCCTTTCGCCCAAGGGCTTCTCCGACGTGGGTTCGGGCAGTTACGGCGTCTACGCTCTGCTGGCGGACGCTACGGATTCCGCGATTCCGAACACCCCGGTCGTCTCCTATGCCGGCGCCGCCGGATACCCGCCAAACGGCCTGACCTTCCGTGCGACCGCGTTCAGCGATCCGCAGGGATTGAACACCTTCGCATCGATCCAATGGCGCATCGCAGAGGTCGAGCCCAACACGCCGATCGCTCCGCCTCTCGAATCGTCGCAGAGCGGCGCCGTCGGCCAGGCGACATCGGACACAGAGGCGTCCCCCGTCGGATCGGGTGTCGCGTACCAGGGAAGACGCGGCAAGTACGAGATCGACGCCCTCTGGGAAAGCGAGGAGATCGCGACGACCGCCGGCGTCAACGCAGCGATCCCGGCCAGCGTAGTCGAGTCGGGTCATACCTATCGGGTCCGCTGCCGCATGAAGGACGCGACCGGCCGATGGAGTCACTGGTCCCAGCCCGTCCAGTTCGAGACCGGCGCCCCGTTGCCCTCTCGCCTCCTCAGCGATTTGCGCGTGACTGAGATCATGTACAATCCTCCCGATGCGGACCCGGGCAAGGGCGAACTGGCCCTGGAGAACAACAGCTTCGAGTTCATCGAGTTGCGCAATATCGGCTCGACGACGCTCGATCTGACGGGAGTCTCGTTCGAGAAGGGCATCGCCTTCCGTTTCGCGGGCAGCCGGGTCGAGAGCCTTCCTTCGGGCGGTTTCGTCCTGGTGGTGCAGAACGAGGCGGCCTTCACGTCCCGTTACGGCGGGGAACTGGCCGACTTGATTGCCGGCCAGTATGACGGCAAGCTGGCCAACGACGGCGAAACCCTCCGCTTGGTGGACTACTGGAATGGGACCATTGCCCAGTTCGACTACAGCGACGACTGGTTCCCGACCACCGACGGCGGCGGCTTCTCGCTGACCCTGGCGGATCCGCAGAGCGACCCAAATGCCTGGAACGAGCCGGCCTCCTGGCGTCCGAGCGCGACTCCCGGCGGTTCTCCGGGCCGGTAAAAACCTTGCACGGGCGGCAAGCCGGGAGTTTACTCCTCGTACGCAGGCGCGTATAATCACCCCCTGAAGGCCGTGGCATTTCGGCATTCGCATTCGATGCCCATTGGGATATAGAAAGGAGACCCACAAGATGGCAGCAAAGATCTATTATGAGAAAGATGCTCCGATCGGGCCGCTTCAGGGCAAGAAGGTGGCCGTGATCGGGTTCGGCTCGCAGGGGCACGCCCACAGTCTGAACCTTCGCGATAGCGGAATCGAGGTGGCGGTCGCGGAACTGCCCAACACGGACAACTTCAAGCTGGCGGTCGAGCACGGGTTCAAGCCGGGCGATATCAAGACCGCGATCGAGGGCGCCGCACTGATCATCGTGACGCTGCCGGACGAGGTTCAGGGCAAGGTGTACGCCGGCCAGATCGCGCCGAACCTCAAGGCCGGACAGACGATGGGCTTCTGCCATGGGTTCAATATCCACTTCGGGTACATCGTGCCGCCGAAGGAGATCAACGTCGTGATGATCGCGCCGAAGGGGCCGGGCCATCTCGTTCGCAGCGAGTTTGCCAAAGGTGGCGGCGTCCCGTGCCTGGTCGCGGTCCAGCAGGACGCCACCGGCACCGCCAGGCAGATCGCCCTGGCCTGGGGTCATGGCATCGGCGGCGCCCGCGCCGGCATCCTGGAAACCACCTACAAGGAGGAGACGGAGACGGACCTGTTCGGCGAGCAGTGCGTCCTGTGCGGCGGCCTCTCCGCTCTGATCAAGGCGGGGTTCGAGACCCTCGTCGCCGCGGGCTACCAGCCGGAAATCGCGTACTTCGAGTGCATGCACGAGGTCAAGCTCATCGTGGACCTGATGTACCAGGGCGGCCTGAGCTACATGCGGTACAGCATCAGCAACACCGCCGAGTACGGGGACCTGAGCCGCGGGCCGCGGATCATCACCGACCAGACCCGGGCGGAGATGAAGAAGATCCTCGGCGAGATCACCTCTGGCGCGTTTGCCAAGGAGTGGGTCAACGAGTACCAGACCGGTCTGAAGAACTTCAATGCCTTGTACGAGAAGGACCACGCCAGCCAGCTCGAGACCGTCGGTCGCAAGCTCCGCAAGATGATGAAGTGGATTGACTCGAAGGAACTGTAGTTCCCGGGTCGTGATTCCGAGATCCCGTTCTCTACCGGGCGCGAAAGGAGAGCCCTATGACCATCGGCAGACTCTGTGCTCCAGGGCGCAAAGCCCGCGCGGCGAGAGTCCTGTTGGGCATGGCGGCTCTCCTCTCCGTGTCCGTACTCTCCGGCTGCGGCGCCGATGAATATCTGTCGTCGAAGTCGCCCTATGCCAGGCTCGCGACGCCCTACGCGGTCACGCAGCTCGGGCGCAGCACTTCGCTCGATGTGCTCAACGTCGCCCACGATCCCGCCTACCCGTTCATCCGGGACAAGCGAGCGCGCGTCCTGCTGACCCAGGGCGACACGGTCGTCGGCTACTCCGGCCAGACGGGCAACACCCGTCGGACCTGGCTGAACCTGATCGCCTTCGACGAGTTCCGCATGACCGCCCGGCGCAAGTACTTCTTCTGTGTCGACGAGCGGGCCAGGCGGGCGCCGGACAATCCCAAGCAGGCGCTCTTTCCCGCGCGCAAGGGCGTCCTTCTGGACGCGGAATTCATCATCGATCCCGAGGTCCTCACGACGCCTTATGCGACGGAGGACGCTCAGCGGATCGAGATTGTCCGCTGGCTCGCGGACCAGTTCCGCCGGGATCTCACCACGCTGGTCGGCAATCCCAAGAACCCCGCCCAGGGCGACCAGTCTGTCCTGCTGGCCGGCATGATGGTCAGCCAGATCTTTCAGGGGGTTCTCGCGGAACTGAGCCAATCCCCGGGCCGGGCCAGGAACCTCAGCGACGAAACGGGTGTCCGTTTCCCCCACATGAGTCTGCGCGAGGGCCACATCCGCCTGCTCACGCAGAACGACCTCGGCGCGGTCAAGATCCGCGTCAACCTACCCATCACCGCCGCGAAGAAGAGGTAGGGGCACACTGACCCGGCGCTCTCCCTCGCATGTTTCTCGGCAACTCGTAGTACGCCGTCCATCTGGAAATGGTGGGCAAACGTCGCGGACACCGTTTGGAGTTCCGCCTTCAGGCGGGTTAAGACCGCGTAAACGCGGAACTCCGAACAGGCCATACGCGGATAGGCTGCTCACCGAATTAACGTGAACGGCGCAGTAGGGTGCGTACCACGCACCGTCTCACCCGACAGCCAATCTGCGGTCAGATCATCCACCAATTCCCTGGACTGATCGCTCGCAGGTTGAATGACCTGTGTTCCGGCGGGAGAGATTCGAGCAGCTCCTTCGCCTTCCTGCCAATCGCCTGGGAGGCGAGCTCAGCGTTCCGCCGACCGACCTCGGGCGACGCGTATTTGCGGGGGTCCTGGCCGCCGATGCCGTCGGGCGGCTTCATGTCGGGCGCGAGCGGACCGTCGCCCAGAGCGGACAGATCAACCAGGCTGGGATAGAAGAACATCATGCTCGAGGTCTCCCACTTGGCCGCATGGTCCGTGGACGATCCGGGGCCCTGGCTGAGCGTGATCTCCCAGAGTCCCATGCCCGCGACGGTCCCATCCGCGACGACCGGCGCCAGGGCCTTGTCGATCATGTCGATCTGACCTTGGACGTTGTGGCCGGAGACGCCGAGAATGACCCTCGCGCCGGTCTTCTTGATCCGCTGGAAGAGGGCGGTCAGCACCGGGACCATCGACTCCTGTGGGAACCCGTCGTGGAAGTAGATCGGCGGGTACACGGCGCCGCCGAACTGCTCGGCGGCCTTGACGAGGATCGCATGGGCCTTGAGGGCGTCGTTGCCGAGCGGCAGGTGACGACCGTGCCACTCGATCAGCCCGAACGGCACATAGACCGCCGGGAAGTCGCGGAGCGCCTTCTCCAGTTGCCCCGGCCTGAGGAACTGCATCTGCACGCCGGCCGACAGTTCCGGCTGGATGGCTCCTTGCCCCTGGTCCCTCGCGACTGCAGCTCCGCCGCCCGCCATCCAGAACGTGGCGGCCGCAGTCCCCACAAATTCCCGTCGTGAGATTCGAGCCCGCTTTGTTGTTCCCGACAGTTCGTCGCGCATATTCCCGCCTCTTGTCGCCACTTTCTGCAATTCCTTCGCGACCTGCAAAGGCAATCGATGTATAATTGCAGCATCGGCTGCCGACGTGCAATCGCAATCCTGGGAGGACAGGAGTATGAGAACGAACGAGACGGCATCTTGTCGTGGGCACGAGTGTCCGAGGCATCGGGCGAGGCATTGCTGGGTGAGGTGGGTCTTTCCGGTTACCGGCCTGCTGGCGCTCCTCTGGTTCCTGATCCGCGTGATTCCCAAACCCTCCCGTGCGGCGTATCCCTGTCAACGCGCCGCCATGCCGCTGGCGTCGGGATTCGTCGTCTGGCTGGTCGGTCTCGCGACCGGCACAGTCGTGTCCCGGAGATTCCGACGGCTGGTGAGAGAGTCTCGCGTTGTGCTGGCGGGTCTGTGCCTGGTCACCGCGGTCGTGGTGGGCGCAGCGTCGCTGGCCGATTGGCCGGGCCGCCTGGCTGTGACGGGTGGGCCCTGGGGGCCTCACGGGCCCTTGGGCGAGGCGAAGGGGATTCATCCGGGTCGGGTCGTCTGGGTCTACGATCCCAACGCGACGGACTGGGATGGCTACAACTCTCTGGAGCACTGGTGGCAGGACGGCCACACGGACCCGGTTATCGTCGAGAAGATGGTTTCGCAGGCGATTCGCGGCGTGGCCGGCACGGACTGCGACGCCGCGGCCTGGGACGCGATCTTCCGGTACTTCAACGACGGTCGGGGCAAAGGAGACGTCGGCTATCAGGCAGGCGAGAAGATTGCCATCAAGATCAATCTCACCACCTGCAACGCCGCAGGAGGGGACGTCAACCCGACCACCTACATTAAGAAATCCAGCGTCATGAATCGGATCGACAACTCGCCCCAGATGATCCTGGCGCTGCTGCGCCAGTTGGCGGACACCGTCGGAGCGGATCAGAACGACATCACCATCGGCGATCCGACGGGGATGGTGCCCAACTACTATTGGGACATGATCTATCCGGAGTTTCCGAACGTACGCTACTTGGACAACTACGGCGGTTCCGGGCGGACCCGCACGGAGTTCTCGAATGTCCGGATGTACTGGAGCACGGCGGACGCCGGCGGAAAGGCGCCGGACTACCTGCCTTCTGCCTTCGCGGAGGCGGCCTATATCATCAACTTCGCCATCTTGAAGGGCCATTCGTCCGGCGTGACGCTGTGTGCCAAGAACCACTACGGCTCGCTCCTCAGGACGCCGAATGGGTATCTCAGGCCGGAGCTTCCCGGCTTGCCCAATGCGGGGGGCTACCCCGGCTACTACGACATGCACTCCAGCCTTCCGAACGTGGGCTGGAGCCCCGGGACAGGTCACTACCGCGCCCTGGTGGATCTCATGGGGCATTCCGAGCTGGGTGGCAAGACAGTCCTCTATCTGATTGACGGCCTCTTCGGCGGCTACTACTGGGAGGCCCATCCGTACCGGTGGAACATGCCGCCGTTCAACGGCGACTGGCCCTCGAGTGTTTTCGCCTCCCAAGACCCGGTGGCGATTGACTCGGTGGGCTATGACTTCGTGAACGCCGAATGGCCCGACGTCGTCCGATATGGACACTCGCCCAGCTCGACGTATGACATGCAGGGCGGCGCTGAAGACTACCTGCACGAGGCGGCGCTGGCCAACGACCCGTGCTCGGGCACCTTCTACGATCCGGACCACTCCCGCCGTACGGTTCGCCTGGCGAGCCTCGGCGTGCACGAGCATTGGAACGATCCGGTCAACAAGCAGTACTCGCGGAACCTCGGGACAGGCGAGGGCATCGAGCTGATCCTCCTGCACAGCGACCCGATCGAGGGAGGCATCGACAGCGATGGGGACGTGGATGAGGACGACCTGGAAGACCTTGCGAATCTCGGCGGGGACTGGGGGACTGTCTCGACTCCATAGTAGCGCCGTCAGTCCTGCTTGGCCCGACGACGAAAACGTGGTATGCTCGCCGGCATGAGAATGTCGCACCAAGCCAGGCTCCTGATTGTCCTCGTGTCGGTAAGCATGTTGACCGGCTGCACCACGATGGAACCGATGCCCACTGTTCGCCAGATTCCCGCGCCGGCGCTCGTGCCGGGCGTCATCGCGGAGATGAACACGCCGGGCCACTGGATCGGGCGGCATCCCGATCCCGATCGGCTGGTCATGACTGCCGACCAGATCGCGGCCTTCAACGGTCAGACCGAGAGGGCCGGCCTGGGTGTCGCGAGCATCGCCGACTTCAACGATACCGTCGATGGCGAAAAGCTGAAGGCCGATCTCGATGCCTGCCTGCGCTCGGTCGCAGGTCGCGGCTACTGCTTCGCCGACGGACGACAACCCGATAACACGTGGTGGCAGGACCTCCGGGACAATATGGACCTGGGCGCGATCGCGCCTGAGGTCAACGTGCGTTTCGGCCTGATCGTTGGTTTCTGCGATCATCGCGTCCTGCCGGCGGCGGAGGGACTCTACAATGCGGACCTCAATCTCAGTTTCGACCGTTTACAGGACAGCACGCTCGACGTCGCCTCGCCGGTCGCGGTTCTCCATCGCAGCCGCGATGCGCGATGGCTGTACGTCGTCGGGCAGACCCTGCGAGGGTGGGTCCAGGCCGAGAGCGTGGCCCTGTGCGAACGCGACGTGGTCCGTGTCCACGTCCGGTCGGGCCAGTTCGCGGTCGTCACCGCGGCCAAAGCCGACCTCTACGCGGACGAGGATCTGCGCAACCACCTCGGACGAGTCCAGATGGGCACGCGACTGGTCGTGGCGCAGGATATGGATGGGGACAAGCTCCGCGTGCTGACGCCGAGGCGCGATACGGACGGGGTCTGCACCCTGGAAGCCGCGTACGTCCGGAAGACCGAGGTGAGCCTGGGCTATCTGCCCTATACGGCGCGGACGATTATCCAGCAGGCGTTCAAGCTCCTGAACACTCCCTACGGCTGGGGCGGCCTTTTCGGCGAGCAGGATTGCTCCCGTTTCGTCCAGGAGGTGTTCGCAACGGTGGGTCTGGTCCTGCCACGGAACTCCTCGGAGCAGGCGAAAGTGGGCCGCCAAGTCCATGCGAGTCCCGGGATCGGCCTGGCTCAGGAGAAACTCGCGGTCCTCCGCGGGCGCGCGGCGCCGGCCCTCACGCTGCTGTGCATGAAGGGACACGGCATGCTGTTTCTCGGTTTCGTGGAGGGCAGACCCTACGTCGTCCATGACCTGTGGAGCTACGACGTCGACGCGTCCACGGTCGCGGTGGTCAACCGCGTGGCCGTGACGCCGCTGGACCTCGGCAGCGGACCTGCGGGCAGCCTTCTCGACCGAGTTGACAATATCCGCGTGCTCGACGCCGTGCCGGGCGCGCACGAAGCATTGCACTGAAGGAGATCGGTATGAATCGTGTTTCCAGAAGAGAGCTGATGGGCACGGCGTTGGGCGTTGCCGTCCTCGCGGGGACCTCGCAGGGCCGAGCGGCCGAAAGCCCTTCGCCCAAGACGGGCACGCGGTACATCGCGGCGTACGACACGGAATCCCCCGCCTGTTTGCAGGCGTGCCGCAAGATCGTGGAGGTGCACAAACGCCTGGCGATGCCCGCGACGTTCTTCATCGTCGGTCGGACGCTGGAGGCGAACGCAGCCGAGTACAAAACGCTGTTCGCCGATCCGCTCTTCGAGGTGGCCTCGCACACCTGGAGCCACAAGCTGCTCCGTGACAACGCGATGTGCGGGCGGGCAGTGTCCGCCCAGGAGAAGAGGGAGGAGATTTTCAAGGCCAAGGAGCTGATCGAGCAGGTCTTCGAGAGGCCGTGCGTCGGATTGCGGTCCGCGGTCGGATTCGACAACGGTCTCAAGGGGGCGACCGACGTGCTGGAACTGGTTCGGGCCGCGGGTTTCCAGTACGTGAGTACCCTGCTGTGGGGGCCGGATTGCTCGATGCCCGCGCTGATTGAAACGCCGTTTCACTATGGCGCCGACGGCTTCGCGGACGTGTGGGAGCTACCCGGGCACGGCTGGCACGAGAACCTGTTGAAGAACCACAACCGCTGGGGGGCCAAACGTCTGACTCTGTGGCCCTCGCCCATGCCCGAGGCGATCCCATCGCAGTTCGTCAAGACGCCGGAGGACGAGGCTCGGATCAATCGGGTCTTCCTGGACAAGGCCCGCGAAGAGGGCAAGCCCCACGTCTCGCTGATCTGGCATCCGTGGTCGCTGCACTCGTTCGATCCGGAGATGAAGATGCTGGAATTGACGTTTGCGCACGCCCGCGCGGTCGGGCTGATCCCGAGTACCTACACGGACCTGTATCGACAGATCGCCGGCTGAAACTGTATGGGCTGTCACCGCTCCGTGCCGGTCAGGAGGTAGGTGGTCGTCAGGTTCGTGGCAGGGCGGGTGTACAGGTTCTTCCACGTTACGGTGAGCGCTTCCGGCTTGCGTCGCAGGCCGACGAGGATCTCCTGGTACGCGCCGAGCCTGACCGACTCGACCGGGATGCCCTCGATCTCGGCTGTCAGTTCCTTCGGGCCGAGGTTTCGCAAGCGGAGAAAGACCTTGCCGTCCTCCGTCTGGTTGAGTCGGACGCCGACCAGGTTCGCCATCAGCAAATCGAGGACCCACTCATGGGCACAGAGCATGTTGTTGAAGGCGGCGACGGTCCGCCCGGCGCGGAGTGCCTCCATCACGCCGGCCACCGACCGCTCCCTGGCGAGGACCAGCGTGGTCGCCTGTTCGGCGTCGCTGCGGGCGCCGTGCACGTCGGAGTTCGCGAAGATCGTCAGGCCGTAATCGACCGCCCAATCGAACGCGGACGGATACCACCACGTGCCGTGGCTGAACACCGTGTTCCATCCCGAGCCGACGACGTCGTTCTTCACCTCGATCCCCAGCAGAAGTCCCTGGCGGATTCCCCAGAGCATCGGCTCTCGCAGTCCGACGTGGGGGTGGGCGTAGAGGGCATAGCCGCCGAGCGAGGCCAGACGACGCCATTCGTCCTGATAGAACACCCTCGCCTGCCCTGGGATCTCGGCCCACTGGTGTGCGTCTCGCGGCTCGTAGCCGGCGGAGAAGTCGAGGGCGACGACATGCTCATTCGAGCTGATCCCCGTCTCCACGCCGCGAAGGAGCAGCATGCCCAGGGCATCGGCCATGATGCGGGCCTCCTCGTAGGCGCGGACGCTGCCGTGGTCGGTGATGGCGATCACGTCGTAGCCGTATTGCCAGGCCTCGATGACGCGGTCGGTCGGGGTGAGTGTGCCGTCGGAGTAGACCGTGTGCATGTGGAAATCGCCGCGGAGAACTTCGTAGCGAACCGGATCGACGCTGTTGGCCTCGGCGGGCGGGTCAAAGACGAGAGGAAAGGCAGCTTCCTGTCGGACGAACTGCTCGCGTCCCCGGGCGGTCGCGATCTGCCGGGCTGGCGCGCACGTGAGCAGGACGAAAGCGACCCACGCGGTGCAGCGCACAATATCCCTGTGCTCGCGTCGGCCGGTCCGGCGAGCAGCTCGTCCGATTGTCTTGTCAGACACTACGAATCTCCTTTACACCCCGCGTGCGTTCTCAATGATTGGCCAGCCAGAGAACTTCGTCGTTGGTCAGCGCCAGATCGTAGATTCGCACTTCGTCGATCGTCCCGTGGAACCAGTAGTTGTTTTGCCCGATGTCCCATCCGATGGCGAGGTCCTTGGCCGGTGCGATCGTGCCCGCCGGCGGCGCCGAGGTCAACCAGGTCTGCCCGGTGTCCACGGAGATCTTGTGCAGGTTCTGATCCCGGTCCAGCACGGCGGCCACGAAAACCCACTCTCCCAGCGGCACCAGGACGAAGGGCGTATCCACTCTCTTGGGCGTTGTGTCTCCCAGCATGAATTTGAAGCCGGCCTGGTTGGCGGTCCCCTGGTTCCGGTCGGCGCCGACGTAGTATCCGTTGCTGGCGACGGTTCGCTTGGCGACCGCGAGGTCCCAGTTGGTGGTCCCACTGGTCCCTGGCGTCGTGTCCAGACGCGCCCAGAACGAGATCGAGAAGTTGCCGGTCCCCGGGTTCAGGCTGCTGTCATCCGCGATCTGGACGTAGTCGTCGAATCCGTCGAATTCGAGAGCTTGGCCGCGGATCCCGGCCGTGTAGACGGCGTCGCCGTTCAACACGCCGTTGTGACCGCTGCCCGAACTGTCGGCGACGTTGCCGTTGAGGGAATAGTAAGCGACCAGATTAGCGCGATTGGGCTCTGCCGATGCGCCGGAGTCGGGCGCTACAGGATAGAGTCGGATGTCGTCGAAATACAGAATGCCCTCCGATCCGGAGCCTTCGATGCCGATCGTCAGTTCCTCGACCTCTTTCAGGTCGGTCTTCACGGCCGACAGATCGATGTTCCACGCCAGCCAGACCAGGCTCGCGATGTCGGCGCCGTCGCCGTCATAGGGCACCTTGGTGTTGTTGATCTTGACGTAGAGCTTCCCGGTGTTGTCCATCGCGCCGCGGAAGTACAGGGTGAGCGTCCCGATTCCATACTCGGTCCAGTCCTGCGAGTCGGGGAACGACCGCACGGCCTCCGAGTAGAAGGGCGACTTGGTATTGCCATACGTCAACGGCATGGACTGGCGGCCTCCATGCACGATGGCCGTCTCCGCGAACGGCGGGTCCCAATGGCCCACCTGCGAGCACGTGCCGTTCTCCCAGCCGTCCACCCAGGTCTGGTAGATTGTGCCCCCTTCGATATCGGTGTAGCTCTCGAAATCGTCCACGACGATGTACTCAAGCGTGGTGAAGCTCCAGACCTCACCTTCCCAGACCGGGACGGGCGCCGCGTTGTTGACCTCGTCCACTCTCCAGTAGTAGGTCTGTCCGAGGCTAAGCGTGTCGGTGCTGAAACTGGGTTTGGACACCGTGACGAAGGGCGCCGTGCCGTCGAGGACTGCCTGTTCGTCGGTGCTCAGGTATACCCTGTGCTCGACGGCCTGCCTGCCCGGGCGCCAGGTCAGAGTCAGTCCCGCGTCCAGATCCACGGCGCCGCTCTCCGGATCAGGCTGCCTCGCGGCCATCGGGGTATAGAGGAAGCGGACTTCGCTCAGACCGTATTTCTTGAAGATGCCCGTCCAGTTGCTCACAGCGGTGATTCGGACGTATTTCGCGGCTACGTCGCCGAACGGAACCGTCGTGTTGGCAGCGTAGTTGGCCTTCCCGCTGGCCTGGGCGAATTCCTGATTGCCGCCCAGACCGATCCACGTGACGCCGTCGAGTGAGTAGGCCACCGTCGCCTCCTTGATTCCCAGGCCGGCCATGGCCTCGATCTCCGAATTGTGGTTCCAGACCAGCATCTGGTGGATCGCGTAGACTTTTTCGAATTCATACTGAATCCAGGCCGATTGCCCGTCGCCGATCACGCCGCTGAGCCACATATCGGAGGTGTCCCTCGAGTGGTGATCGTCGGGATTGAGGCCGGACCCGTTGATCGTGTTGGCGGCTGTCTCCTCGTCGGTGTTGGCGCTCGACGCGGTGGCCGTGATCTTTGCGCCGGCAAGCGGATAGGCTCGCGGCTCGGTCTCGAAATGCCAAATCTCGCCTTTGAAGACCGTGCGGTCGGGCGCGCCATTGACCTCGTCGACCCGCCAGTAGTAGGTCTGCCCGTAATCCAGCAGCCGCAGATCGAATTCAGGATTGTCCATATCCTGTCCGTACAGGATGCCCAGCGGATTGGTCCTGGTGGCCGTCTCGACGTCCGCGGGATTTGCGCCGAAGTACAGATCGTGCGTTTTCGCATACAGTCCCGGCGTCCAGCCCAGAGTGACATCTCGCGGCGCGTCCGCGGCGCCGTTTCGCGGATACGGGTCCTTTGCCAGCGCCGGGGTCATGCCTTCCTGCAGGATGAGCAGGATCTGACTGTCGGACAAGGCCCGGCTGAAGAGCGCCACCTCGTCGATCCGACCGCGGAACCAGTAGTTGTTCTGCCCGATGTCCCATCCGAGCCCGAGGTCCCGGGCCGGCGCGATGGACCCCGTCGGCGGGGTCTGCGTCGCCCAGGTCAGCCCGCCGTCGACGGAAATCTTCTGCACGTTCTGCATGCGATCCAGGACCGCGGCCACGAACACCCATTCTCCCAGCGGCACGCGCACGTAGGGTGTATCCGTCCTGGTGGCGCCGGTGTTTCCCAGCATGAATCGCCATCCCGTTTCCGTCGAAGCTCCCTGATTGCGGTCCGCTCCGATGTAGTACCCGGCGCTGCCCGAGTCTCGCTTGGCCACGGCCAGGTCCCAGTTCGTGTCTCCTCGAGTGCCCGCGGTCACATCCACGTTGGCCCAGAGGACGACCGTGAAGCTGCCGGTCCCGGGGTTGAGCCTTGCGTTCTGTGCGACCTGGACGTAGTCGTCGTAGCCATCGAAGAACAGGCATCCGTTGCGAAGGCCGTCGGCTCGCCAGACGGGACCATTGACGAGCGCGCCGTCCAGGCCGTTGACGCCCGAGTCCGCGGCCGTCGTGCCCGCGCCTTCGTCGAAACGCCACCAGCCGATGAGATTGGGATCGAGCCCGTCTGCCAGGCTCGTCGATGCCAGTCCCAGGGCAAGAACAGTCGTCGTCAGGTACACTCGCAATCTTGACATGATCGTCCTCCTTCAAAAGACATGCAGCCTACGCAACTCTCGTCCATCCCGTCGCACACATGAAATCCCCACCTCCGAGAAGCTGCGGGAATGGAAGCACTCTGGTTGATGATGTAGAGCATCCATCCCGGCGGGCTGCATACTGCCCCTCCCGCCCGGACCTTGAACCATTCGCCGCAGGTCTATCCAAGGCGTCTTTCCACCATGCATTATGGCGTGCCGGTCCCGGTTTGGCAAGGAAAAAGGCCTCCGCGACCAGGGTGATTGCACGTAAGCCGCTCGGTCCGATTCCCATGCAGTTGCCCCGGCCCCGCGGCGGGTCGGCCGTGGGCAATGCGCCGTGGGGGCCGGGACTTTTTGCGTCTTCCGTCCCATATTATGGCGAGTCGCAATCGTGCCGACGATCCGACGCAGAAAAGCGTCCGACGGGGGGTGTTTTGTTCGGTTTTTGTTTGGGTTTTTTGGGGGGGCCGGTCGATAGAAGGGAAGCCAACAGAACGGCATTCGAAACAACCAGGAAGGACAGGGCGCCAAGGATGGACAGGTACAGAATCGGACGGATCGAACCTGCGTGCAAATTTGGGCCTGGGGGCGACTATCTGAGCGGGTGGCCGGGTTCCCGGCGGGTGTCCGACGACCCCTCGTCGGGACATCTGACGCGCCTGTTGGAGTCGCTTGCGGAGATCGTAGGCGTGCTGGCGGGAACCCGATGTGAGAAGATGCCCGCCGGGACGCCTGTCGCAGATCAACCCATTGCCACCGCCAAGGAGAGAACGCAGGATGCGAGCGAAGGACGCAAACCTCGTCGACGGTCTCACCCCCAAGCAGCTTCAGGTGCTTCATCACATCGCCGATTTCCAGGGGAACCGCTGCTATTCCCCGACGATAGCCGACCTGGCGTCGGCGCTGAGCCTGAGCCGAAGCACTGTGTTCGAGCACCTCGCCGAGCTGCAAAGAAAATCGCTGCTCACGACTTCCCCGGGCAGGGCTCGCTCTTTGAAGTTGACCTCCCGCGGGCGAAGAGTGCTTGAGAGTTCACCTGCCGAGGCGCCCGAAGAGGACGACGTTGCATGCGGGGGAGTCCCGCTGCTGGGGCGCGTTGCGGCGGGCCCGCCTGTCGAGGCCGTCGAAAACAGAGATACCCTATCGCTGCAATCGTGTTTTGGGACCGGGGACGACCTGTTCGCGCTGCGGGTCTCGGGCGACAGCATGATTGAGGACGACATCCAGTCGGGGGATTACGTGATCTGCCGGCGCGCCGAGCAGGCCCAGAACGGCCAGATCGTCGTCGCCCTGGTCCACGAAGGCGAGGCCACGGTCAAACGCTTCTACAAGGAGCCGGAACGGGCTCGCCTGCAGCCGGCGAATTCGCGATATGAGCCCATCTACTCCGACGACTGTCGCATCGAAGCAGTGGTCGTCGGTCTGTTGCGGAGGTTCTGAACTCCGTCCTTTGTCCCGGAGTGTCCACATCGGCACAATGATGTTCCTGCGGGCATGGCGGGCGGCCAGGGTGCCAGTCGGAAGACCGGACGGGACCGCCGGCCGGATGCCAGAGCGAGGGAGAGAGGATGAGTGCATGTACAGACGATCCGCACAAGTCAGAGGACTCTTTGCCAGCCACGCGATTGTATTTGTATCCCTGCTTTTCATGACCGTCTCGGCAGAGGCGGAAAACTGGCCGCGATTTCGCGGGCCGAACGGACAGGGTCTCAGCGACGATCCGTCGATCCCGGAGAAATGGGCGCAACCCCAGCACACCTGGAGGATCGAATTGCCGGGCGGGGGGCACTCGTCGCCCGTGGTCTGGGGGGACAAGGTATTTGTGACTGCGGCGGACAGCAAGGCGATGTCCGGCGTCCTGCTGTGTCTGGACGCCTCCGACGGCCGCGAACTGTGGCGAACGCAGTGCGACCTGAGCAAGGTGCCGATGAACTCGCTCAACAGCTACGCGAGCGCGACGCCCGCTCTCGACGAGGCACGTGTCTACAGCGTCTGGCCCGGCAAAGACGAGACCACGCTCGTCGCCCGGGCGCACGACGGCGAACCCGCGTGGACCGCTCGCCTTCCCGGCAGCGGCACGCGCCACGGCATGGGCAGTTCGCCCATCGTCTGCGAGGATCTGGTCGTCCTTTCGCAGGAGCAGGACAAAGGCAGCCCGGCCAGGTCGAGCGAGTGGTTTGCCTTCGACCGGCGGACCGGGCAACTCCGGTGGCGACGGGAACATGCGGAGACGTTGGCGGGGTCCTATTCGACGCCGTGCGCGCGTCAGGACCGGGAAGGGCGTGCCCAACTGATCTTCACGAGCTGTCTGTACGGCGTGGCCGGTGTGGATCTCGGAACCGGTGTGATCCAATGGAAGACCCCGAACGCGCTGCCTGCCCGGGCCGTCAGTTCGCCCGCGTTGGCCGACGGGCTGATCGTGGCCAACTGCGGAGAAGGGGGACGAGGCATTCGCATGGCGGTGGTGAAGCCGCCGGGAGGCGACTCGTCGTCCACAGCAACCGAGGTCTATGCCCTCGACGGCGCAGCGATCTCGTACGTGCCGACGCCGATTGTATTCGAAGGCTGGCTGTTTCTCTTCCTGGACCAGGGCAGAGTGTCATGTCTTCGCCTGGGCACAGGCGAGACGCTCTGGAGCGAGAAGCCCGCCGGGAAGTATTTCGGGTCGCCGGTCTGTGTGGCGGGCAAACTGTACTGCATCACGGCCGATGGCGACGTGGTCGTCCTTCGGGCCGGACCCACGTATGAACTGCTGGCGGTCAATCCATTGGGCGAGAAAAGCCACGCCACCCCTGCGGTAGCGAATGGGCGAATGTTCCTGCGGACCTTTTCGCATCTGACCTGTGTCGGCGGGGGTGAGCAGAAATCGTCTCGGGCCATGGCCGGTGAGCGGGCCGGATCGGAGATTTCCGCGGCGGGGTCGAGCCCCGCCCGGCTCATTCCTTGAAGTGGAAGGAGAAGTGCGATGCAGACCAACAGAGGAGAACTGATGCGACGAGGTTTCATCCAGGCGGCCTCGATGGGCCTGGGAATGGGCGTGACAGTCGCCTCCACCGGGCAATACGCGACGTGGGTCTGCGCGCCGGTGAACCTGGAAAAGGCGTTCTTGCACTCCTGGCCGTTCTGCAGGCGGTTCCGCGAGATCGAGGCCAAGTACGGCCGAAAGGTCCGGATCAGCACGTTCCACGAGGAGGAATGGACGATCATCGAGAGTCTGGACCCCGAGGTTCGCGTCGCGGATATCCTCAAGGAGTTCGAGCTCCAGACGCACGAGGAGCACATCCAGGAGGCCGACCGGATGCAGCGCCGGTGGCTCGAGAAACTCAGATGATATGGATTCGAGGGAGTTCTTGCGTGGTCACCGCAGAGGTTCACGCCGCAACGAAAGGAAAGGAGGCAAGTCCAATGTCGCTGATGAACTGTCCGGAATGTCAACGTGAAGTGTCCGACCAGGCGATGATGTGCCCGCATTGCGGGTATTCGATCCGTGGCGTGTGCGGCTACGAGTATCGGTCCGAGCGGGAGTTTCTCGGGGTGCCTCTGGTCCACGTCGTCGGAGGCAAGGGCTTCGATCCTGTCACAGGCAGGCTCCGTATTGCCAAAGGGATCATAGCCGTCGGGCCTGTCGCAGTGGGCGGCCTGGCGGTCGGCGGAGCGGCGTTTGGCGTCCTGAGTCTGGGAGGCCTGTCGCTTGGACTGATCGCCGTGGGCGGCGCCGCTGTCGGCGTGCTACTCGCGATGGGAGGGCTGGCGATTGGCGGAATAGCCATTGGCGGCGCCGCAGTCGGCTGCATTGCCATCGGCGGCGGGGCGTTCGGAGTCCATGCGCTGGGAGCCAACGCGCAGGACCCCAACATGGTGGAGTTCTTCAACCGCTGGTTCGGACAGGGCCGCTCCGGCGTGTGATGCGGATTCCAGGGTTGTGGTCAGGCGAGGGACATGGTATCCTGCAAACGGCCGCGCCGGAGGCCGCGGCAACGAACGACAGATTCGATGAAAGGGTTCTGCGATGAGACGAACGATGTGCTTGCGATTGGCGGTTGTCGGTCTTGTGGTGATACTGCTTGCTGCGGGTGGCGCCCTCGCCCAGGTCCGGCACGAGATCCGCATCCCGGACATCGCGGGCTACGTGACGCTCAAGTGCGATTTTCATATGCACACGGTGTTCTCCGACGGGAACGTCTGGCCTACCGTCCGCGTGGATGAAGCCTGGCGGGAGGGCCTGGACGCGATCTCGATCACGGACCATATCGAGTACCAGCCGCACAAGAACGACATCCCGACCAACCACAATCGGCCCTATGACATCGCTCTGCCCGCGGCCAAGGACAAGGGCATCCTGCTGATCCGAGGGACCGAGATCACGCGGGACACCCCGCCGGGACACTTCAACGCCCTGTTCCTCGAAGACATCAACCCGCTCGACACGAAGGACCTGCTCGATTGCATGGCCGCCGCCGATAAGCAGGGGGCCTTCATCTGGTGGAACCACCCCGACTGGAAGCCCGAGCACATCGGCTGGTTCGACATCCACACGACGCTCTACGAGAAGAAGTACATGCGAGGGATTGAGGTCGTCAATGGAGACACGTACTCCACCAACGCGCACAACTGGGCCCTGGAGAAGGATTTGACCTTCATGGCCAATTCGGACATCCATGCCCCGTCGCTGGTGGAGGTCTCGACGGCGGAAAAGCACCGTCCCATGACGCTGGTCTTCGCAAAGGAGAAGACAATCCCCGCGGTGAAGGAGGCCCTCGAAGCCGGGCGGACCGCCATCTGGTTCGAGGACAAGATCATCGGCTGCCGGGAGTATCTGGAACTCCTCTTCGTTGCTGCGGTGCGAATCACCGATATCCAACGCGAGGGCAAAGCCGTGCGGTTCACGATCCGCAACGGGTCGGTGGTGCCGATGGACCTGGAGAAAGCGGAGGGCCCGGGCCCGAAGAACGTGACCCTGCCGCCCGACTCACTGCTGCGGGTCCGCCTGAATGCCTCCGGCCCGGAGGAAACGCTGAAACTGTCCTATGTGGCGAAGAATTTCCTCGTCGCGCCGGGGACGGGGTTGCCCGTGAGTTTCACCATTGCCGGCGCGATGAAGGTCGAGATCGGCGTGGGAATGGGCCAATGGTGAACGGCCGGACGCCAAACCAGCCGCGACTACTCCTTGCTCATGGCCTTGATGAACTCGCTGGCCTCGTCGATTGACGCCTCCATGGCTGCAACCAGGGAGGACACGTCGGTCCGAACCGAAACCAACTCGTCTTCGAGCGAGCCGATGGCTTGGGCATTGAGGTTGTGCTTGAGGAACAGAACTTGGTCGCGGAAGGCGTCCAGGACCGGCGCGATTCGCGTCTCCGCCTGGCGCATCGCCTCGATCAGGCGGGCGTAGCGAGCCTGCGTCTGTTCGAGTTTCCGTTGGCTTTCCCGTTTGAGATTGGCGTTGGTGTACTGATCGATTTCCTTCTCCCACTCGCGGAACAGCGCCTTGGCGACCTCCTCGACGTTGCCGATCCTCGTGTGGACCGTCTTGGCCTTCTCCTCGCTGCGTTCACACTCGGATTTCAGTCGTTTGTAGGTGGTCTCCAGTTCCCCGCCTTGGTAGCCGACCACGGCGGTGAATTGCTCGAGGGCGGTCAGGAACTGTTTCTTGGCCTGTTCCTGGGCGGTCTGGGCCTCCTGCACGCGGTCGACGAGGATGTCCCGCTTGTGGTAGCCGAACTTCTCCATGGTCGAGTAGTAGGTGCTCTTGCAGCCTGTCAGGACCGCCAGTATGCCGAGGATTGTTGCCGTTTGGCGTGCGAGCCGTTTCATCGTCTTGCCCCTTCAATCGTCGATTCGAATTGGCGTCGAACGGGCCTATTCTACGCCGCAGTCTCGCGGGTTCCAAGGAAAATGGTCCCACGGATGAAACCGGATGAGCCCAAAAAGGCGTTGCATGTCCGTTCGGGCCGGGTACACTGGTCGGGTCATGAGAACCCTTACGCAGCTTTCGGAGTTCGGGCAGGTCCCGCCGGGATGCGTCCTGACGATCGGGAACTTCGACGGGGTGCACGTCGGCCACCAGGAGATCTTCCGCGAGGCCTGTCGGATTGCCCACGAGCGGGGCGCCCAGATGGTCGTGATGACGTTCGAGCCGCATCCCGTGGCGATTCTGCACCCGGAGAAAGCGCCGGGCGTGCTGACGCCTCTGTCGCTGAAGCTCCGCCTGCTGGACGACTATGCCGACAACTGCATCATCGTCCTGGAAGACAACAGGGACCTGCTGAGCCTCTCGCCGGAGGCCTTCGTGGACGAGTTCCTGATGGCGACGATCCGACCGGCGGTTCTCGTGGAAGGCGACGACTTTCATTTCGGGACCGGCAGGACCGGCGACGTCCGCACCCTGTCCGACTTCGGGCGGGCGAAGGGCTTCGAGGTCGTGGTCGTCCCGGCCCGTCAGATCGAGCTGGCGACCGGGCAGCACCTGCGAGTATCGAGCACGATCATCCGCTACATGCTGGAGGGGGGCCATGTAGCCGAGGCCGCCGTCGCGTTGTCCCGGCCTTACCGCCTCCTCGGTCCCATCGTGTCGGGCTGGGGACGCGGGCGGAAACTGGGCTTCCCGACGCTCAACCTGGGCAAGCCCAACCAGGTCATCCCGGGCGAAGGGGTCTATGCCGGCTTCGTGGAGACGGCCCCCACGGAGCAGGGGCTCTTGCGGGAGTGCAGGCACATCCCCGCTGTGTTCAGTATCGGACAGACCCGCACGTTTGGAGACGAGCATCCGCTCCTGATCGAAGCCCACCTGCTCATGCCCGGCGTGGGCGACATGACGGGCCGGTGGATGGCGATGGATTTCGTTCAGCACCTGCGCAGCCAGCACAAGTTCGGCTCGCCCGAGGAACTTGCAGCGCAGATCACCAAGGATTGTCAGCAAGCCAGGGCGATTCTACAGACAGTCACGACAGGAGGTCCCCATGAGTGAGGCAAGACACATCGTACTGGGCATTCACATCACCAATCGCGTGAAGCACGTCCGCAAGGTGCAGGAAGTGCTCACGGAGTACGGATGCAGCATCAAGACCCGCCTGGGTCTGCACGCCGTCTCGGAGAACTTCTGCTCGCCCAACGGCCTGCTGCTCCTGGAGATGGCCGGCCCGGAGAAACCGGTCTTCGAGATGATGGACAAGCTCAAGGCCATCGAGGGCGTCGACGTGCAGAAGATGGTCTTCGAGCACGAGTGAGGGGCTTTTGAGTGAGCAATGAAGCATATCGACGTGCGGCCGAGTTGATCGACGGCGCGGAGCATATCCTCGTCACGACACACCTGAGGCCGGACGGCGATGCCTGCGGCTGTGTTGCGGCGATGACGCACGTATTGAGAGAATCCGGCAAGACCGTCCGTCCGCTGTTCGTTTCGCCGATGCCCGACTGGTACGGATTCCTCTTCGACGAGAAGGTCCCTGTGCTGGGCGAGGACGTGCAGACCGAGGATCTTGTCGGCGGCAAGCTCGGTCCCGTCGATCTGGTCGTGATCCTGGACACGAACAGCTACAGCCAATTGCCGGGATTCGACGACTATCTCAGACGGGTCGGGACGCCGGTCCTCGTGGTGGATCACCACGCGACATCGGACGGGCTCGGCCGGGTCGAGATTACCGATCCCACCGCTGCGGCAGCGGGCCTTGTCCTGTTGGAGTTTCTCAAGCAGCTCGGTCGGCCGATTACCCGGACGGTCGCACAGGCCCTGTTCGTGGCGATCGCGACGGACACCGGGTGGTTCCATCTTCGCAACACGGACAGCCGCGTGTTCGCTGCGTGTGCGGAGCTGATCGATCTCGGCGTGGACGCGAACGATCTCTATCGCAAGCTCTATCAGACCTTCTCTCCCGCCCGGTTCCGCCTGATGACTGTCCTGCTCGAGAGGGTCGAACTGCACCTGGACGGCCGCTACGCGTCGCAGTATCTGCTTCGCGAGGACTTCGAGCGGACGGGGGCCGCCTATCGCGACACCGAGAATATGGTCAACGAGTGCCAGCGGATCGGCTCGGTGCAAGTGGCGGCGCTGTTCGTGGAATTGCGGGACGGGCGCATCCGCTGTTCGCTGCGGAGCCGGCCCGATTCGCAGCATTGTTGCGGAACCGACGCCCCTTCGGCGGTGGACGTCAGCGAGATTGCGGCGGCGTTCGGCGGCGGGGGACATCGAATGGCGGCCGGCACGTACCTGCCCGCGCCCATCGAACACGCCATGCAGTTGATCCGCGACGAACTGGTGAAGCGACTGGGCTGAGCGTGGGACCGCCCTGTGGACCGGCCACGCAAGCGAATAAGGCGGAAATGCATTGTTCGTACCCGCCCCCTGTCATATAATCGGGACTGGGTCCTCACGAACGTTCCGGCTCAGTGTGGAGGCGTGGATTTTGTCAGAGTTGGCTTCAGGCCCGCAGGTGGATACGAGCGATTCCCCACGCAAACTGCGGATTCTGGGCATCCTGTTCGTATCGATTGCGGCGGTCTCGTCGCCGGTTCTGATATCCTCGCTGTTGTACACGGCTGATGGTCTGAGCGTGAACGGCGTGGTCACGCATCTGTTCGTCCCGCTGGCGGACGTGCTGACCATGCTCCTGATCGTCCTGGTGGCCAGGCGGACTGGAGCGGCGGGCAAGCTCGATCTGGTTTGGTTTCGGCTCCGTCGGTTGGATCTTGCGGCCATCGTTCTGCTGTCTGCGGCGGCCCTGGCGTTGATGCTGCTGGTCGCGGTGGCGATGGACACGGTTGGCTTGAACGTGCCGGTGAGTCGCATGTTTCTGCCGGAGGGGAAAGGCCTCGCGTTCTTCGTGGCTCTGGCCCTCCGCATCGTTCTCGTGGCGCCCGTTCTGGAGGAGTTGTTCTGGCGGGGTTTCGTCCAGCGTTCGCTGGCGCGGGTGGCGGGTCCGTTTCCCGCTCTGTTGGGTCAGGCGGTTCTGTTCGCGGCGGCGCACCTGGCGCCCTTTGGCAGGTTCGGCCCGGCGCTGGTTCTCGGCCTGGTCGCAGGCCTCTGGCGGTGGCGGCGCAGGACCCTGATCCCGATCATTCTGGCGCATATGATTCTCAACGGCCTGTACTTCGCCGGTCAGTGGGCTCATTGGCGGGATTACTCCCGGGTGCGGGTCGCGACGGACTACGTGTCGCAGATGAACCAGGCGTCCTGCCCGCCGCAATGCGATCCCTACAGCGATGCCAGACCCTGCTACGAGCGGGGATTCCGAGCGGCCGTCGGTATGCCGGAGGCGCTCGCGACCTTTCGCAGGGGGCTGCCGAGAGACTGGTCGGAAGAGGCGTTCGAGCAGTTGCGCAACTGGGTGACCGCCAACGACGAGGCCCTGAACCACATGGCCCAGGGGGCGCAGAAATCCTGCTATTGCCCCCTCTACACCGGCGACGGCGCGATGCTGGCCGGCGTCCCGCAATCCGTTGGCGCCCGGCACTTGGCCTTCGCGCTGGATACGCGGATCAAGCTGCGGGCCTTCGACGGCGAAGACGACCTGCTGCTGACCGATGTGGCGACCCTGCATCGCTTCGCTCGCCATTTCGACGGTCGCAAGGTCCTGTCTCACCAGATCCTGGGAGTGTCCATTCGAACGCTGCTGGCCGGCACGCTGCGCGGCATCCTGGCGGAGGAATTCCTTCTGCCGCAGACGCTGGCATCGCTCCAGCAACAGTTCGAAGACGAGGATTCCGGCGTGCTGGACTTCGCGCTCGAACGGTGCATCTGGTTGGATGGCATTCAGCGGATGTTCACGGACGACGGAGACGGGCAGGGCCGCACCCCGCGGGTCACGATCACCCAGTGGAAGGGATTACCAAGACCGTTCTTGCTGCTGATCGATTCGATGACACCCGCGCAGAATGCCGATCTCCTGGGCCTGGATCGGCGCCAGACGACGGACTGTGCAGAGGAGTTCCTTGCCCAGATCCAGGTCGCCGCGGGCAGGACGCCTTGGGAGCTCCACAACGAGCCCAACGGCCTGAAGGGCACGCTCGAAGGCCTTGTCCGGCGCAATGCTTACGTCGGGCTTCTGGGGACCGCCTGCCTGGGGGTGCTCGACCTGCCGTGGCGAGCCCGCACGGATCTCGCGGCGCTCGTCGCGACCCTCGCGGCTATCCGTTACGAGATGGATCGCGGCGAGTACCCGGACTCCCTGGCACAACTCGCCGAGTCGGGCTTCCTGCATCGCATGCCCCAGGATGTGTATTCGAATGGTCCCCTGGTCTACAAGCGGACCCCCGGCGGTTTCCTGCTGTACAGTCTCGGCATGGACTTCGACGATGACGGCGGGGTCGCCAGCCAATGGGGCCAGGGCGAACAGGGGGGCGACCAGGTCTTCTGGCCTGTCCGGTGATCCTGCCGGGCATCCTCGCGATTCTCCCGGTAAATTTTCTTGTACGGTCACCCGGTTCGGTGTAAACTCAGAGCGCGTCGGCTGTTCCGGGCTTTGGTGGCGATATGCCGCCAGCGGCCGGGATTTGGCGTAAGTGGTTACAAGTGAATACGTTGGAGAGGTGGCCGAGCGGCTTAAGGCGACGGTTTGCTAAACCGTTGTAGGGGGTAAACCTCTACCTCGGGTTCGAATCCCGACCTCTCCGTTTTCTGTGTCTGCGAACCGGGACCCGCGTTCCCGGCCGTGGGCGTCTTCCTGCTCTTTGAGAGCATCCGCGAAGTATCCCTATCCCGAATCCGCCGGGCATTTGCTGCGAGAGGTCGAACAACATCGGTGTCGCTTCGAAAAGGATGTCTGCCATGCGAATGACGATGATCCTCAAGTGTGTTGGACTGTGCGTTGGACTCGGTCTGATCTTGTGCGTCGCAAAGGCCGGCCGGGCCAATCCCTCCTCGGGCACAGAGTACCACGTCTCCATGGGGGGAAACGACACGAACGATGGGTCGGTCGCCCGGCCGCTGCGGACCATCTCCGCCGCGGCGAGGCTTGCCCAGCCAGGCGACACGATCACCGTCCACCAGGGGACCTATCGCGAGCGGGTCAATCCGCCTCGCGGCGGGACTTCCGACGACGCTCGCATCGTCTACCGGGCCGCACCCGGCGAGAAAGCCGTCATCAAGGGTTCCGAAGTCGTCAAGCGCTGGCAGAAGGTCCAGAACGACACCTGGAAGGCCGTTGTCTCCAACAGTCTTTTCGGCGACTTCAATCCCTACAGCGACCTGATTCACGGCGACTGGTTCAACCCCCTGAACCGGCAGCATCACACCGGCGTCGTTTACCTGAACGGCCATTGGCTGATCGAAGCCGTCTCGCTGGAGGACGTGTTGAAGCCGGTCGGAGCGGTTGCGTCCTCCTATGTCCCGGGCAGCCAGCAGTATCTGCTCAATGTCGCCTGGCTGTCGCCCGGCGAGGGTGCAGATGCTGCCAGGCGGACTCCCGCGGCGCGTTTCGCCTCTCAGCACGGAGTCCAGACGGCCTCCTGCTCGGAAGGGGGCGAGTGCATCGGCTGGATCGAGCAGGGCGACTGGGTCCGCTACGAGCAGGTGGACTTCGGCCGCGATGCCCGTCGGATGGAGATCCGCGCGGCGTCCGCGACGACCGGCGGGACCATCGAGATCCGTCTGGATACGCCCGAAGGAGAGCTCCTCGGCGCCTGTGCGGTCCCCAACACAGGCGACTGGCAGTCGTGGCGCTCGTTCGTCGCGGAGATCAAGCCGACCAGCGGGGTCAAGACGCTCTGCCTGGTGTTCCGAGCACCACAAATGCAGGATTCCTCCGGCGTGCGACTGTGGTTCGCCCAGGTGGACGCATCGAACACCACGATCTGGGCTCAGTTCAAGGACGTCAATCCGAATGAGGCCGAGGTCGAGATCAACGTCCGCCAGTCGGTGTTCTATCCCGAGAAGACGGGCGTCAACTACATCACCGTGCGAGGATTCACGATGGTGCACGCCGCGACGCCCTGGGCGCCGCCCACCGCGGAGCAGATCGGCCTGATCGGCGCCAATTGGAGCAAGGGCTGGCTCATCGAGGACAACGACATCCGCTACTCCATCTGCACCGGCGTCACGCTCGGCAAGCACGGCGACGAGTTCGACAACACCTCGCAGGACACCGCGGAGGGGTACGTCCTGACCATCGAACGCGGATTGAAACGAGGCTGGTCGAAGGACAACATCGGCGGGCACATCGTTCGCAACAACCGGATTTCCCACTGTGAGCAGTCGGGAATCGTCGGCATTCTGGGGCCGATCTTCTGCACTGTCACGGGCAACACGATCCACGACATCCACGTGCGCTGCCTTTTCACCGGCGCGGAAATGGCCGGGATCAAGTTCCACGGCGCGATCGACACGGTCATCGAGGGGAATCACATCTTCCGCACGTGCCTGGGCATCTGGCTGGACTGGATGGCGCAGGGCACCCGCGTCACCGGCAACCTGCTGCACGACAACGGGCGCGACCTGTTCACGGAAGTCAACCACGGCCCGTTCCTGGTCGACAACAATTTCATGCTCTCAGGCCACGGCGTGCTGGTCAACTCCCAGGGCGGCGCCTACGTCCACAACCTGATTGCGGGCACTGTCCAGGTGATCCACACGGAAGGCCGCCGGACGCCATACCACAAGCCGCACTCCACCGAGGTTGTCGGCCTGCACCCCAATCCCAGCGGCGACGACCGATACTATAACAACATCTTTGTCAACGCCGGCCTGACCGCCTATGACGAAGCGAAACTGCCCGTGTTCATGGCGGGCAACGTCTTCCTCAACGGCGCCAAGCCGTCGAGGCACGAGCCCGACGCCTTGGTGCAGCCGGACGTCAATCCCAACCTCGAATGGGCCGAGAGATCCGATGGAGCGTACCTCCAGATCTCGCTCGACAAGGCCTGGGCGCAGCGACAACGTCGCGTGGTGACGACCGAACTGCTCGGTAAGACGGATGCCGCGAAATTGCCTTATGAACAGGCCGATGGTTCGCCGTATCGCATCGATCGCGACTACCTCGGGCGGACGCGGGATTCCGCCAATCCGTTCCCGGGACCCATCGAGCCGCTCGCAGGGGACAAGCAGACACGGAAGGTCTGGCCTGTCGTCTCGTCGCGATAGGCTCGCTTGCGTCGGCAAGCGGTTGAGTATCCATTCTCAGCCGGATTCTGGAGGACCGATTGGCTGCGTTTGTCATCCTGAACGCAGCGGAGCGGAGTGAAGGATCTGGCCTGCGACCGAGAGGTATCTGGCTCATCCGGTTCTTGCGTACTTTCGTGATCCAGGCACGCCCGAAGCGGTCGTGCAAGGGAGATTTTCCGCTTTGAGCCAATAGCATGGCGGGAAGGCGGCAGGACACGCCCGTGCGGATCTCTTGGGCCTTTCTGGATCGGCCGGCGGGAACCCCGGTGAGACCCCTTCATGCTCGCTTGCACAGGGTATACCGACTCCGCCTGTAGGGGGCGTCGCCCTCTTGTCCATACCATGCTATTGGCTCAAAGCGACAAATCTCAGGGGTTTGGGGACAGGTCACCAAGAACCACCGAAGTGCGCAAGAACCGGATCAGCCAGATATCTCTTGGCCTCTACCCAGATCCTTCGGTTTCGCTTCAGGATGACAAGACTTTCGCACGGGTTCTCTTAGGCCTGCGTCACGGGCTCCGCCAGCGGTAGTTGAACCGGCGATTGGGCGCGTGGTCGCCGCCGCCGGCGAAATCCACGGTGTTGCCGTCTCGGCGGATGTTGTCTGCCCAGTGGAAATCGAGAGTACACCCGGTATCCGGCCTGCACCCGATCGCAGACAGCGGCGCCTGCAACTCCAGCTCGTTGCCACGGACCCGGTAGGGGATGCGTGCGACGATCCGCCAGTTCCGTCCGTCGGTGGTCCGCTTCACGGTGGTTGTGTCGGAATCGAGCACCTCCGCGTTGATGAGAATGTCGTAGCCTTGCCAGCCCGTCTTGGGGTCGAGGTCCGCGTCGAGGAGCAGGAGCATCCAATTGGGGTCGGTGCAGGGCGTCATCGGGTCTGCGGTTCGGACGTAGCAGCAGAGGTTCTCGCTGTCACGGGTCATTTTGCACACGACGATGTCGTTACGCCCGCTGGCGTCGGTGTAGCGAGTGTCGCCGTAGCCCTTGTGGTCCCGGTGAGTCGTGTCGCCGATCGTGTCACGATACTCGGGCTTCACGTCGCTCCAGTCGGCGAAATCTCCGTCGATGGCGATGGAGGTTCGTGGGCCCGGCTCGGCGGGTTTGCGGACGCCCTTGAACCGCCGGATATAGGAGACCATCTGATAGTAGTAGCTGTCGGTATGGCCTCCCTTCATCGGCTCAATGTCCCGGCTGTACTCGTGGTCGTATTCGTCCACGAACAGTGCGTCCGGATAGTAGCTGTCCTGCCCAGTGTACTTGTACCACTTGTCGAACCGCCCGGCGACCCATTCGTTCCAGCCTGTGATGAAGATGAACTCCGGATCGAGCTCCAGGGCCCGCGTCCACTGCTCGACCGCGTTGTAGCCGAAATGAACGGCGTTTGCATCCGGGTCCCTGGCGGCGTCGTGCCAGCTCCGACCTCGGGCGCCGTCCTTGTGGCTCATGGCCGACAGTTCCGGCCCGACCGCGTTTTGGGCGACGCCGACGGCAACCTGCTCGACGTGGCCTTCCTTGTCCCGAAAGGCGTGTTGCGGAAAGACCTCCAGCCAGCCCCACTGGTCGGGTCCGGTCGGACCGGTGAAATAGGACGGGATCGGCTTGCGGAACGTGAAGAAGCTCTGGATTGCGGAGTCCTTGAAGTACGCGGGGTCCGCCATGATCAGCGGCTTGCCGTCCCAGCGGAACCACAGCTCTTCATAGAGTCCCTTGCTGTAGAGGTCGTCATAGACCGCCTGCACGACGACGGTCGGATCGCCGAAGGGGGCCAGGAAGGCGATCTGTGGCGTGCGATTGCCTTGCTCTCGCATCTTGCGGTACGCGGCGCACAGGACCATGTAGGACTCTTTGAACGTGAAGGGCGGGTTTGTCGTGTCGAAGATCACCACGTCCACTCCCGCATCGGCGAGCATGGAAGCGTGCCTGCGAATGACGTACGGATCGGTCGAGATGTAATAGCCCAGTTCCGGCTCGCCCCAATGGTGCGGTGCGCCGAGCGGACCCCACTGGGGATTGTTCGGATCGGCCGCGAGGATGCGCGAGTTGTCGTACGGACCCTGGTTCCCGTGCAGGGTATGCCAGGTCCAGTAGAACATCCCGATGTATCTGTCCGGCCGCGGCGGCCCGCAGACGTCTGACCCGAGCACTTCGCGGCCCAGCGCATCTGTAGCCACCCAGGTATCGCTGTACAAGTCCCAATCGTCGCTCTGAACAGATCCCACTCCGAGAGCACACACCATCGCAACGGTCACGAACATCATCTCACCTCGATCCTGGCATAGCTAATCGTTGAACTCACTCCCTGTCGTGTCCCCAGCAGGTCCAGCGTCTGCGAAGGGACGGCGCCCGCCCGGACGGTGGCGGTCATGAAACTGGTGAATGGCTTCTCCAGCGGCACTCGAACCGCGTCGCCGACCGATCCGTTGGGCTGGATCTCGAGCAGGCGGTTCTCCGAGAGGGACTTGCCGCTTGCGTCGGAGCCCGAAACGTAGAAGAAGACATACAGGCAACCGTCAGGAGTCACATGGAACCGGCCTTGGCCGGGGCGCTCGTTCGATTGGCCCTCCTCCGCCGCCAGGAGGGTGCGGCGCAGGATCATCTCGCCCGCCTGGAGGACCGCGTAGTTCAGCGAATGGCTCTGTTTGACGCCGGGGAAGAACTTCTCTCGCAGACGCTCGTCGATGGCCCGCTCGGTCCAGAGAACGTGTACTCGGCCGTCCGGACCGACCCACAGATCTCCCGGCGAAACCCATCCGCAGGTCTTCTCCCGACTGGCGATCTCGACCCACGGCTCGAACCGGCCCGTCGTGATGTCGCGCGACCAGGTGTAGAACAGCCGCCGGAAGTCGTAGTCCCACTCCTGCCCGGTGAGCTGCTTCTTGAACGCCCGCCACGATTCGTTCGGCTCGACGATGTCGCTGACCCCGCAGAAATGGACCTCGCGATTGTGCAGCATGACGTTCGGATAGCACACGCGGATGGGCTGGGGCTTCGAGTACTCGGCTCCCCAGGGCCATGCGAGCTTGCCCTGGGCGCTCCACTTGCCCTCGCGATCCAGGAACGTCCATTCCGCGTGCGTGTAGCCAACGTTCTGGAACAGGATCAGTTCGTTGTTCGGGCCGTCGGCGGCCAGACTGCGGTACGAGTGCTCTGTGAATTTCGGCTCGCCCGACCAGACGGGAATCATGGTCTGCGCCGGCCTGGCCGCGTTATCGGCGGCGAACTGGAGCAGTTCGGGCCGGGCGGGACCGGCGTAGGCGTTCGGGTCCGTATTCAACGTCGGATTGGCGGAGAGGAAGAACCGCCCATCAGAGAAGCAGACCAGGGGAGAAGGTTCTCGCGTCCGGCCTGAAGGATCGAAGCAGACCCTCCGCCAACCTTGTTTTCCTCGCTGGAACAGCATCCAGCGACAGTTGTTGAGCGGCTTGGCGCCTGTCAGAGTCTCCAGGCCGCTGGCGAAGACGTCGTCGCCCAGGCGGACGATGCACGTCGAGCCGTGACACCACATCGGGCCGGCGCCGTTGTTGGCCGACTCGTAGCGGTAGATGTCCTCTTCGATTTCGACCCTTGGGCGTGGATCGGCGGTTGACACGGCGCACCAGGCCGCGAGCAGCAGCAGGCATGTGACAGGACGTGTTCTCATAGGATGCCCCCTTATCATTGCTTGGCGTGTTTCATGAATGCATTGTATCGGTCCGACCGCCGCGGGCAAGCCCTCATCCGGCTGTGAGCATGATGCTCAATATCCCTCATCGGTCTGTCATGCTGAGACGAAGCCGGAGCACCTGGGCTGCGAACAGCGGACCATTCTCATTCGTGGGCCAGATCCTCCGCTGCGCTCAGGATGACAATTGCCAGGACCGCGGTGGACAGGGGGAAGAACTCGGAAAAGAGGTTGCAGCCACCGGCCTGGGGGCATATTTTGACGTGGACGCAGGTTCGTCACGCAGATCGGAATACGCCGTCCACGCTAATTCGGTGGGCAGCGTATCGGCGTATGGCCTGTTCGGAGTTCCGCGTTTACGCGGTCTTCACCCGCCTGAAGGCGGAGCTCCAAACGGTGTCCGCGGCTTCTGCCCACCATTTTCAGGTGGACGGTGTAGGAACGCTCGTTCAGTGGATAGGGGACAATACCGATGAAGACAGAGCGAATCATCATGTGGGGCTTGTTGGGCCTCCTGGCGGCCGATGCGGCGGGAGCGGAGTGCCGTCGCTTGGAGTACAACCATCCGGGTTTGGTGGTCGATCTGGGCGTGGGGTTGTGGGCTTGGCCCTTGCCGATGGACTACGACCGCGACGGTGATCTCGATCTGGTCGTGAGCTGTCCGGATGTGCCGTACAACGGGACGTATTTCTTCGAGAATCCCGGCGGCGGCAAGATGCCGGTGTTCAAACCGGCGGTGCGGATCGGCCGGGGGCTGAGCAACGTGCGGATCTCGTATGTCGCCGGTCGGCCGCGAGTACTCGGTCCCGGCGTCGAGTACGCGGATTTCCTCACCCATGGGTTCGACAAACAGACCGAACTGCTTGCCGACTCCAAGGTGCATGATGGAAAGGTCCGCGCCAATCAGTGGCACTACTGCGACTATGACGGCGACGGCCGGCAGGACCTGATCGTCGGCGTCGGCGACTGGACCGAGTACGGCTGGGACAACGCCTTCGATGCCGAGGGAAAATGGACGCGGGGACCGCTTCATGGCTATGTCTACTGGCTGCGGAATATCGGGTCCGACGATCAGCCTCGCTACGAGAAAGCGGTGCAGGTGACCGCAGGCGGCAGGCCGGTGGATGTCTTCGGGATGCCCTCGCCCAATTTCGCCGACTTCGACGGTGATGGCGACCTCGATCTACTCTGCGGCGAGTTCGTCGACCGGTTCACCTACTTCCAGAACGTGGGCACGTGGACCGAGCCGAGCTACGCGGAGGGTCGATACCTGACTTATGACGGCAAGCCGCTGGCGATGGATCTGTGCATGATCGTCCCGACCGCCATCGATTGGGATGCCGATGGCGACGTGGACCTGATCGTGGGCGAGGAAGACGGGCGTGTGGCCCTCGTGGAGCACACGGGCCGGGTGATCGACGGGCTTCCGCAGTTCCTCCCTCAGCGGCAGTTCCGCCAGGAGGCGAAGGACGTGAAGTTCGGCGCGTTGGTCACGCCGGTCAGTTTCGACTGGGATGGCGACGGGGACGAGGACCTCGTCTGCGGCAACACCGCGGGCTACATCGGGTTTATCGAGAACCTCGACGGCGGCAGTCCGCCCAAGTGGGCCGAGCCCAGGTATCTGACCGCCGACGGCCGGGTCATTCGCATCCAGGCTGGCTACAACGGCTCGATCCAGGGACCGTGCGAAGCGAAATGGGGTTACACCGTGCTCAGCATCGCCGACTGGGATGGCGATGGACTGCCCGATATCCTCGCCAACTCCATCTGGGGCAAGGTCGTGTGGTTCCGGAATGTGGGCGCCCGTCGGCAACCCGAGCTGGCCCAGGCCCAGCCCATCCGGGTCGAATGGCCGGGGCAGGCGCCCAAGCCCGCGTGGACCTGGTGGACCCCTCAGGCGGGAGAACTCGCGACGCAATGGCGGACGACGCCCATGGCGACGGATCTGAACCGCGACGGCCTGACCGATCTGGTCATGCTCGATCACGAGGGGTACCTGGCCTTCTTCCGGCGGGCCAAACAGTCCGCCGGATTGGTCCTGCTGCCGTGCGAACGGGTCTTCCGTGGAGCGGGCGCCTGGGCTTTCGACAGCAAGGGCGCCGTTCGCCAGAAGGGCGACGGCACGCTTCGTCTCAACGACGGCGCCGCGGGCAGCAGCGGCCGGCGGAAGCTCTGCTTCGTCGATTGGGACTGCGACGGGAAGCTCGACCTGCTGGCCAATAGCGCCAGCGTTAATTTCCTTCGCAACGTGGCGGAAAAGGAAGGCGAGTTCGTCTTCCACGACGAGGGACCGGTTTGCCCGGTCCGTCTGGCGGGGCACACGACGAATCCGACCGTAGTGAACTGGGACCGCGACGAGACGCCGGACCTGCTGATTGGCGCCGAGGACGGGTTCCTCTACTACGTGGAGAATCCCGCGGCGTCGCCTGCGGCTCGATGACGAGGTCTGTCATTGCCTCAGGGCGGCGTTACGATCGAGGAGTCCGCTTTGTTCCGGCTCGGACAATTCCTCATGCCGGGGGGCATGACCAGGCCGCTGGCGCCTTGTTTCTGCCTGAAGTCCACGATCGTCTTGATGGCGGCGTCCGCGTCGTCCTCGACGGAGAAGACGTCGAAGTCGCCCGGCGAGATGTACTCGTTCTCGTCGAGCATCTTCTCCTTCATCCAGGCCAGCAGCCCCTTCCAGTAGTCGCTGATCATGAGAACGACGGGGAAACTCGCCTGACGGAGGGTCTGGATCAGCACGGCCGACTCGAAGAACTCATCCATCGTGCCGAAGCCGCCCGGAAAGACGATGAATCCGTGGGCGTACTTCAAGAACATCACTTTGCGGACAAAAAAGTACCGAAAATGCAGGGACAGGTTCTGGTAGTCGTTGGGAATCTGCTCCTGGGGGATCTCGATGTTCAGGCCGATGCTGCATCCGCCGGCGTCGGCAGCGCCCTTGTTGGCGGCCTCCATGATGCCGCCGCCGCCCCCGGTGATCACGGCGAAACCGGCGCGGGCGACCTTGCGGGCCGTCTCTTCCGCGAGTCGGTAGTGGGGGTGGTCCTTGGCCGTTCGGGCGGAGCCGAAGATGGAGACGGCCGGACCTACCGAAGCGAGCTCGTCATAGCCCTCCGTGAATTCGGCCATGATCCGAAAGATCCGCCACAGGTCGTTCACCGGTTTGTCGGGCATCTCACCGAAATGATTCGTCTTCCATCGCATGATAGAGGTCCCATATTGTCATAGACCAGGTTTTGAAAAATGGAGGATTGGGTCCACTTTGGGGAGGATAAATCTCTTAGTTCGATTTTTCCTCCCCAAACCGTCACATTTCAGGAGGACAGATCAGGTCGATTCTTCAAGGAAATCAAAGAATAGGATTTCCTTGAAGAATATAGACCCAATCCTCCATTTTTCAAAACCTCATTCACCACAAATCCGGATTGCCGGCCGCGGGACAGTGCTTCGCAATCGGGCATGCGGGGCAGTCCGGCTTTCTGGCCTTACAGACCGTTCGCCCGTGCAGAATCAACCGATGGCAGAAGAGCGTTCGGTCGTCTTCTGGGACTATATCGACCAGATCGAACTCGAGCTTTACCGGATCGGCGTTGGGGGACAGTTGAAGCCGGCGCGACAGACGGATCACGTGGGTGTCGCACATGATCGCAGGCCGGCCGAAAGCATTGCCCAGCACGCAATTAGCGGTCTTTCGACCGACGCCGGGCAGGGTGACGAGCTCCTCCATTGTCTGCGGGACCTCGCCGCCGAACTCCGCGAGGATTCTGCGGGTGGCCCCCTGGATGCTGACGGCCTTATTGTGATAGAAGCCGCAACTCTTGATGTCCTGCTCGATCTGCTTCAGCTCGGCGTCGGCCCAGGCATGGGCCGACTTGTACTTCCTGAACAGGTCCTTCGTGACGACGTTCACCCTGGCGTCGGTGCATTGAGCGGAGAGGATCGTCGCGATCAGCAGTTCCAGAGGGCTCGTGTAGTGCAGCGCAATGCCCGCGTCGGGATAGGCCTTCTTCAGAATCGGGTGGATGCGTCGCACCCGCTCGGCGGCTGCGGCCTTGTCGAACACGCCGGTCTTGGATGGGCTCTTCTTCTGTGCCATCTACTTGCCACTCCCTGGTCGTTTCGAGAGAACTCGAATCAACTCGTCTTTGTGGAAGATCCCCCGAAGCTTTTCCGTGGGCCCGTCCGACGGCAGCACGATCGTGACCGGCACATTGCCCGCCTCGCCGTAGACCGCCTTGAGGTCCTTCGTGGCCGGATAGTCGATGAGGGTGGTGTCGGCCTTGATGGCCAGCACGTCCTTGGCCTGCACGATCCCGACGACGTCCGGGTCCTGGTAGACTCGCTTCTCCACGACCTTGCAGTTCGTACACCAGTCGGCGGTGAACTTCAGCAGGACCGGGCGCCGCTGGGAGACGGCGCTCTGCACCGCCTGGGCGTCGTAGGGTTTCCAGTCGATGGCCGCTCCTGGGGGTTGCTGGGGACCTGGGAGCAGCCAGAACCCGGTCGCGACGGCCAGCGCCATCGCGGCGAGCCGGACGACGACGCGGCGCGACGCCGGCGTGCTGAAATCGACCCACTTGCCCCACATCCAGACGCAGAAGCTGAAGACGACGCCGTACATCAGCACGTTCAAGAGCCGATCCTTGGGCAGGGCCGCCAGGGTCAGCTTGACCGCGATCAGGAACAGCAGGAATCCCGCGGACTTCTTGAAGATGTCCATCCAGTGTCCCGGCTTGGGGATGCGGTCCAGCAGCGAGGGGATCAGGACGATGACCGCATAGGGCAGCGCCATGCCGACGCCCATGAGGGTGATCGCGGCGCCGCCGACGACCAGCGGCTGCGTCTGCGCCCAGACCAGAACGAAACCGAGCAGCGCCCCGCTGCACGGCGTGCTGAGCACGCCTGCGAAGAAGCCCATGCCCAGCGAGCCAGTGATCCCGGAGCCGGAGCCCTGCCGTCCGGCGATAGAAGAGGGCAGGGACAGGGTCACGATGTCCAGCATGGCCAGCCCGAAGAAGACGATGGCCAGAAACAGCACGATCACCGCGACGGGATAGCGAAACAGACTGTTCAGGTCGAGGACGGTTCCCGTGGTGAGCGTGACAATCGCCGAGACGAGGGCGAAGGCCGCGAAGAACAGGATGATCCCTGCGCAGAACGCCAGACCCGAAGCGATACGTCCTCGTCCCGCCTGTCGAGAGGGGTCGAACAACCTCAGGAGGATCAACGGCAACACCGGCAACACGCACGGCATGACGTTGATGGACAGGCCCGCCAGGATCGCCAGCAGCCAGTAGATCACAGCGGGACGGCTGTCGGGGGAACCCGGTGGTTGCACTGCGTCCCCGTCAGCGGGGACGGGCGAGGCCGCGGGCGGCTGTGCCGCAACGACCGATGACGCGGGCCATCCGGCTGCTTCCTTCAGGTTGAGCACGGTGGTCAGGGTTGTGTCGAACGGCGGCAGGCACTGCTCGCTCGTGCAGGCGATTCCCGAGATCTGCACCGTCACACCGACCTCTGCGCCCTCCGCGGGAAGCGAGTCCTCGCGAATCGGAATGAACGCGGCGAAGTTGCCCACGTAGACCTCGACCTGCTGTCCATTCAGGTCTTCGAACATCTTCCAGGCAGGCAAGAGGGCCTTGTCGAACTTCAGACTGTCGGACGTAGCTGTCAGGGTGAGTTCCAGGCCGGGGCCGGGCGACGTCTCGGGCCTGGCGTAGTAGTGGATGTCGTCCGTGCCCTCGAAGACCACCTCGATTCCCGGGCGACCTTTCAGCCTGGCCGGCCGCAGGTGGGCGTACGAGTGCTCCAACTCGACTCGAACGATCTCCGTGGCGTCGGGGGCGGAACCGCCCTGAGCGAAAGCACACGAAATCCAGCAAGCCGCGCAGAACCCAACAGTCAAGACGTACCTGGTTGCGTCCATCTCTGCTCTCCCACCCAGTGTTGTTGAATGACGATCAGCCGACCGAGTGTTCCTGTGTGCGTTTGTTTCCGTCTTCCGCATGTTTGGCCTGCTCGGCCGCCAGCAGATCGCCGACGGTCGGCCGGTCCAGCCGGCCCCCGCTCAAGATCAGTTTGACGTCCTCCGCGTCGAGGGTCTCATACTTGAGCAATGCCTGGGCAATTCCCTGGACCTTCTCCCGGTTCTCCTCGATCACCTGTTTGGCCCTCTTGTAGGCCTCGTCCATGATGAGACGAACCTCGGCGTCGATGTCCTCGGCCGTTTTCTCGGAGTACTCCCGCTCGGTCGGCACGATGTACTCCAGGTCGCGGACCCCCTGGTCGGGACCATAGCTGACTGGGCCGAGGTGGTCGCTCATGCCCCAGGTCAACACCATCTGCCTGGCGATCTTGGTCGCCTGCTCGATGTCCGACTGCGCGCCGCTGGAGATGTCGTCGCAGAACAGTTGTTCCGCGATGCGTCCCCCAAAACAGACCTGGAGCAGCGCGACGCAATACCGCTTCGTGAACAGGGTCCGGTCCTTCTCAGGCAGGGCGAACGTGGCGCCGCCCATCGGGCCACGAGGGATGATGCTGACTTTGTGCAAGGGATCGGCGTCCTTGATGAGGGACTGCACGAGGGTGTGGCCCGCTTCGTGATAGGCGATGACCTCCCGTTCCTTCTGGTCCACCACCCGGCTCTTCTTGGCGCGTCCCCATCGGACCTTGTCCCGGCCCTCCTCGAGGTCGGCCATTTCGATGTAGTCCTTGTTGGCCATCGTGGCCGCCAACGCGGCCTCGTTGATGATCGCGGCCAGATCGGCGCCGCTGAACATCGGCGTGCCTCGCGCCAGCCGCTCCAGCGAGGCGCTCGGACTGAGCTTGACCTTTCGCGCGTGAACGCGGAGGATTTCGAGCCGGCCTTTGAGGTCCGGCAGCGGCACGACCACCTGGCGGTCGAACCGACCTGGGCGAGTCAACGCATGGTCCAGGATGTCGGCCCGGTTCGTCGCGGCGATCACGATCACCTGGTCGTTCGTGTCGAACCCGTCCATCTCGACGAGGATCGCGTTGAGCGTCTGCTCCCGCTCGTCGTGGCCGCCCCCGACGAAGCTGGCGCCCCGCTTGCGTCCGATCGCGTCCACCTCGTCGAGGAAGATGATGCACGGGGAATTGTCCTTCGCCTGCTTGAACAGGTCGCGAACTCGCGAGGCCCCGACGCCGACGAACATCTCGACGAAGTCGCTGCCTGAGATGCTGAAGAAGGGGACGTCCGCCTCGCCGGCGATGGCCTTGGCCAGCAGGGTCTTGCCGCAGCCCGGAGGGCCGATGAGCAGGACGCCGCGAGGAATGCGCCCGCCGAGCCGCTGGAACTTCCGCGGGTTCTTGAGGAACTCGATGATCTCAGCCACCTCGTCTTTGGCCTCCTCAATTCCCGCGACGTCCTTGAACGTGACTTTGACGCGGTCCTTTCCGTGGACGCGGTGCTTGCTCCGCCCGAACGACATGAGCATGCCGCCCGCGCCGCCCCGCATGTTGCGGAAGACGAAGAAGTAGAAGAAGCCCACGAGGAACAGGACCGGCAGGACCCAGTTGAGCAGCATGAACATCCAGATCCTCGGCGCCGTGTACTCGACGGTCGGCATCACGAACCCGGGCTCATCCGACGCGCGCTTTCCCAGGTCGGCGAGCTTCTCGTTGAGACGCTCCTTGGCGCCGGCCTCCGGGCGATAATTCACCTTGAAGGACCGGCCCTTGCGCTCCTCGGCGGCCGCAGCGCCCTCGCGGAACTTGCCGGAGATTTCGCTCTCCCCGATATCGATCCGTTCGATCTGGCCTTCGTCCAGGTACTTTGTGAACTCGTCCCATCGCAGGGTATTGGTGACGAACCCCCCTTGAAGTATCATCGTCGCGGTGATGAGAACGATGGCCACGATCAGCCAACTGAAGCGACCTCGCGGGTAGCCCGGCAAGGGCGGTTTCTTGTTCGGGCGTTTACCCGCGTCCCGAGGCGAATCGTTCTGCGAATTGCTTGCGTTGTCGTTCATAGGTTATCTTGATCCCGGTCCAAAGGTTGTCGCATGTCTGCTGCTGTGACCGAGGCGCACGAACTCCTCGGGGTCACCATGGATTCTCCATAAGCTGTACGACTTTCTGAGCCAGCTTGTTTGCCGCGACGGCCGACGCGTAGGTGAAGTCCTGTCCTTGAAACTCGGAGTAACTGGCCGCCGCGGTCACGGTCTGGTTGTTGATCATGAGCCGGCCGGTCTTGAGGCTCTTCCAGTTCACGACCACGGTCAGGACCACCTCTTTCTCCAGGGCCCGACCCAGATCCCGTTCCAGCGTCAGGATGGATTCATTGATGGACACGAGCTGGCCGCCCATGACGCTGTCGGCCCGGTCCCGGTTCGATACGATCTTGTACGGCGTCTGCACCTCGATCTGCTTGGCCAGGGCGTTCGAGAACGTGAACTCGGTCCCGCGACGGAAACTGCGGTTGTCGAACATCTCCAGGTAGACGCTCTCGACGTCGTCCGGGAACAACGAGGCGTTCGAGTAGCCGGTCGAGGACCCGCACCCGCCTGCGGCCAGCACCGGGCACAGGACCGCCAACGCGACCAGACCCCGAAAGCCGAACCCCGAAATGCAGAGCAGACCGGAAACACGAAATCCCAGGGACGCAGCCGGCGCAATCCGCCGGGCGCCCGATCGTTTCGAATCTCGAGATTCGGATTTCGAGTCTCTCGCCAGGATGGTTCTACTTGCCACCGTCGCCATTCTCCTCAAGGGCCTCCTTGGCCAACGTCGCCGCCTCGGTCTTGGGCCAGTTCTGGACGACCATGTCGAAGTAGAGATGGGCCGCCCGGCGCTCGCCGGTCCGCGCGTAGAATCGGCCGATCGTGTACTGTTTGTAGGCCATCAACTCGTCGATCTGCTCGATCTTCCGAGGCACCTCGTTCTGCTTGGCCTCTTCGGGGTACAGCAGGAGGAACTTCTGATAGTAGGTCTTGGCCGTGCTCAGCTTGGAGGCGTCGAAGTAGGCACGCCGGGCCTCCGGCGGGAGATGGTACGCCGCCAGATTGTCTTCCGCCATGCGATAGAGTGCCCGCTTGCCGATCGGGCCGGTCTCCCAGTAGGACGCGATCTCGGACCATTTCAGGTACGCGTCGAGGTACCTCTCCCTGGCCTCGTACTGCTCGGCGACGCAGATGGCGGCGCGAAGGCCGATGCCGTTGGGTTCGTCCATGCCGGCCCGATCACTGATCTTCTCCATGATCTCGACGCCCTCGGCGAAGCCGGAGATCTTGATGATCTTCAGAAACACCTTCTTGCGCCCCTGAAGATACTCCTGGGCTATGTGGAACTCGCGTTCCAGGGCCAGTCCGGCGTACTCGCTGCCCGGGAAGTCTTTGAACAACCTCTCGTATTTAACCAGAGCTTTGCTGTAGCGGTTCCGCCAGTAGTAGGTCTCGCCCAGGGCGAACCACTTCAGGTCCGGGCCGACCCGGTCGGGGAACTCGTCCTTGATTTGCCCGAGCGCATGTTTGACTTCGCCGATGTCGCCTTCCTTCACGAGCTTCTTGAGGTCGACGATGGCGCGAAGGTAGGGGTCCTGAGGATCGGGGGCAACCGATTCTGCCTTCTCTGTCCCCTGGACAGGCGCTGTTGCGCCCGCCGCGAGATGACAGCACGAAACTCCAACGCACAGCATCAAACCGAAGAGGGAAACCCGAGCGCGATCCCTCGCGACCGGCGACCCCAGCCACATCCGGTGTTTGCACATTCTCTCTGCCCGTCCAAGTACAGATTACGATGGCTCGGAACTCATTTCCGATGCTCCGCCATTATACCGGCCTGTCATCGGATTACAACGTTCAGTTCAAGACCCGGAGAGCCACGGGTGTTTTCCCTTTACGCGAGGGAAGGACCGCGATATACAAGAGACCCCGACGGCCTGTGGGTTGGCGGGCCGACGGGATGCGTTTTAGGCAGCTTGTCCACACGGAATGAAGGAGGTTTGTCATGAGTCGCAGTCTCTTCCTGGGCGTGGTTATGATGGCGGTGCTGATCCCCTGTGCCGGTTGCCAGCGGTTGCGAGAGAATCGGCTGCGAGTGGGGCCGTCCCAGACCCGCCAGATCAGCGTCGCGCAGTACGTCGACAAGATGAAGGCCGGCTGGATCGGCCAGATGGCCGGCGTCGGCTGGGGAGGGCCCACCGAGTTCCAGTACCAGGGCGCGATCATCCCCCAGGACAAGATGCCGGCGTGGCAGCCGAACCTTGTCAATCAGTTTCAGCAGGATGACATCTATGTCGAGATGACGTTCCTCCGGACGCTGGAAGTGCACGGGTTCGACGTCTCGATCCGCCAGGCGGGCATCGACTTCGCCAACAGCGGCTATCCGCTCTGGCACGCCAACCGAGCCGGACGCGACAACCTGCGGGCGGGTATCGCGCCGCCGGACTCGGGACATCCGAAGTTCAATTCCCACGCCGACGACATCGACTACCAGATCGAAGCGGACTTCGCCGGGCTGATCGCGCCGGGCATGCCGAACGTCGCCATCCAACTGGGCGAGATCTTCGGCCGGCTCATGAACTACGGCGACGGCCTCTACGGCGGACAGTTCGTCGGCGGCTGCTACGCCGAGGCCTTCTTCGAAAGCGATATCGTCAAGGTCGTCGAGGCCGGGCTCCGCTGCGTCCCGGAGGGCAGCCAGTACCACGAGTGCATCAGCGACGTGCTCAAATGGCACAAGCAGTACCCGAACGACTGGGCCAAGACCTGGCAGTTGGTGAACGAAAAGTACCATCTGAACCCCCAGTACCGTCGGTTCTCCTGTTCCGGGCCCGCGTCGGAGTTCAACATCGATGCCAAGATCAACGGAGCCTATATCGTGATGGGCCTGCTCTATGGCGACGGCGACCCCGACAAGACCATCGCGATCTCGACCCGCTGCGGCCAGGATTCCGACTGCAATCCGTCCAACGCCGCGGGCATCCTCTTCACGACCATGGGGTGCGAGAGTCTGCCGGAGAAGTTCAAGCTGGCTCTGGACCCGACGGGCAAGTTCAGCCATACGCCGTACAACTTCCCGACGCTGATCGAGGTCTGTGAGAAGCTGGTCCGCCAGGCGGTCGTCAACTGCGGCGGCAAGATCGCCACCGATACCCAGGGCGCCGAGTGCTTCGTGATCCCGCGTCAAAAGCCCAATCCGACGCCGCTGGAGCAGTGCTGGGAGCCCGGGCCCATCGCGTCGAGCCGGTACACCGAGGAGGAAATGGCCCAGATTACCGCCGAGAGCGGCGTGGACCTGTCCAAGGCGATTACGGAATTCGCACCGGGCTGGAAGATCGCCAAGTGCGGCGAGGACATGGAGCCCGGTCTGCGCGACGAGGTGCGCGGACGCAAGAACGTCCTGGTGACGCACCCGCTGAGCCGGACCGTCGGGTGCGTGCTCACGAGGACTGTGACTCTGCCCCCCGACAAGAAGAGCAGCCTGAAACTCGTGGTCGGTCACGACGCCCGGGGCGACTGGGACCTGATCGTCCGAGCCGACGGCGAACAGTTGCTCCGCAAGACCATCGGTCCCGACACCACGACGATGGGCTGGGCCGAGCTGAGCGTGAGCCTGTCGCAGTTCGCGGGCAAGAGCGTCAAGCTCGAGCTGGTCAACGAGCCCACCGACTGGCGTTTCGAGGCCGCCTTCTGGTCGAAGATTGCGGTCGTGAGCGAATAACTCACTCAGCAGCAACCAAGAATTACCCTGCGCAGAGACGCCCAGTCGCAAAGAAGGGAATGCGAGGACCGCTCGAACCTCTGCACTGCGCCAGTGCCCATATGGCCCATGGTTGTGGCGTCAGCGGTAGGGTGGGCTCCGCCCGCCGTTCATCCATCCAACAGCGTTCATCAGCGTTTATCACCGGTTCCACGTTCTCTTCATCCTGCCTCTGGCGGCGGACAGAGGTTGCCGGCGGACCCGTTCTGACGGGTTGAAACCGCAGATGAACGCGGATGAACGCAGCCCGGCCTTCGGCCGAAATCAAGAGCGTTTGCCGCTTTGCAGGATGCCGGCGGAGAGATGGGCAACTCGGGCAAGTCTCTGATGTCCCCGCCGATACCCCATCATGCGTCAAACGCACTCTTTCGTCCGATCACAAGGCTCGTCAGTCCACGACCTGCAGTGCAGCCTGCCAAGTGCCGAGAGTCGCCCCCGCAAGACAGTAAGGCGTCCTCAGAATACCAGAATACACCCGGTAGGGAGGCTCTGCCTACCGCATCTCTTCTATTTATTACAGGAGAAGCCAATAGTGACATCAGAAAGTAATCGTCCCGATGGGCAGGCGGTTGTAACTGCGATGATTCGTTTTCCAAACTGGAACCTCCGCCCTGTGATCTCGAATGTGTTTCCGGTAGGACCTCCTTCGACTTGGGAGGTAAGTGATTTTGCCGGGAGTATACGATTGGCAGGAAGCTGATCGGCTGGGGCCAAGTCGCGTGCGAGATAAAAACCAAGATAGATATAATCCTGTTCCGGACCATGTGGCGGCAGGGAGATATCCAGCAGGGGCAGTTTGAATTGACGGAACACGTTCAGTCTGCGTTCTTTATCTGACGGTGGGATCTTGACTTGCCGTTGTACAGCCAAATCTTGTTCACGAAGGACCGGGATACGAACCAGCAAGTAGAACCACAACGCAAGTCCGAGATCATCCAAGTGGCCCAATCTCCATGCCCGCGACTCGTGCTTATCTTCCTGCTTGGCACCGTAGGCAGTCACGTGGACTCTCTCACTTGGGAATTGCAGTGTGATGTGGTCGATAGCCTCCACGGGGGTGCCATCGCAAGTCATATTCCTGCTTTGCGGAAGTGGAGGCCAGAAGATGAGTCGTTCTTTCTTGGTCTGTGACAGAGTACCCAAAGGCAATCCCGGTTGGCTTGGCAGCGAGACGGTTAGCATCAGAACCGGACCAACCGGTTTCCCGTCCTTCAGAAACTGCCGATAGGTACGAACCAAGAGCGAAGAATCGGAACCTACGTTATCATTCTCGCGGAATCGGTGAGCAGCATCGTCGTCGCCGTGAAATGCGCCTTCTCCCATTTCCACCGTGGTTCTCCTTGATATCCATCACACTTGACTTGGCCTGGGCATATCCACGCAGTATTCTTGTGGTTCTTGCTCACGAACTGTCTTACTGAGGTGCATCATGGCCTGTATTGACCGGGCGAACAAGTGAAAAGTCGAGAAGTGCGTGAAGGTGCAAACTGCGAAACCGCGAATGGAAGAGCGACAGGCGAATTGCCCCGCAGAGTTTGCTGATTTGCGAGGATTTGTGCCTCCGGAATTTATGCTACTGAGGTGCGAGGATTACACGCAGACGAGAGAATGCGTTTGTCGCATTTGGGGTACCAGCGGAGAGCAGGTTGGCTCGGGCGAGTCTCGGATATCTCCGCCGGTATCCGGCAATGCGTTAAACGCCATGGGTTGCGGTCCCGCGAATGTACTCTTGTCGTGCGGAGTGCGTTGGGTGCGGTATGTGCCGAACTGTTCGTGGTTTCTTCTCCAGCCTGCCGGAAAAACGCCTGGATGGTGGGGATTTTGGTTGACGCCGGGAGAGGAGTTATGTAAGATCAACATGTAACGAAATGCTCGTTCGTAGATTGTCAACCGTCCACTGTTGAAGGGGCTTACCGAATGGACCCCGGAATCCAGTACAGAGGCCCGGAGATCGCCGAGACGATTCGAGATGTGTTCGGGCCTGCATTCTCAGTGTGCTCTACCATCCGAACCTCGATTGGCTTCGTTTGGCTTCGTTTTTTCAGCCGCCCACACGTTGGATATCCGTCGCAACTGCCGTTCCCCGAAGCAGTTATGACTTCCCTGGCCCACCGGCAATTGGGTTCGTTTTGCAGAATGGCTCACGACGGACGCTTGAAGGGGTGCGTCCGAGCGAGGTCGCGTGTGCGAAACGAAGCCAATCGTCAAGCGCGGGGACACCGGTCGGACGCGGGGGCTGCGATGCAAAACGAAGCCAATTGGTTATGAAGAGAACGCCTTACGGCGTCACTACGAACTTGGTCGCGTTTCTTTGGCTTGTGAGGGCCCGCCGTGGTAAGATGGTCGGTTACGGGGGTGGTTCCCGGCAGTGACGGGCTGTGTTCATTGGGGAAGACGTATGTCAGGCAATCTGGATCGGCGTGAGTTTCTCAGGGGTTCCCTGGTCGGGTCCGCCGCGGCGCTGGCGGCCCTCAGTTTCGAGGAGCAGGCACTACTCGGGGCTGCGAAGGACGGCGTCAGGACCGTTCGCGAGACGGGGGTTCAGGGACTCCCGGCGGGCAAGATCGGCGATGTGACTATCAGTCGGCTCATCTGCGGCGGCAACCTGATTGGCGGATGGGCCCACAGCCGGGACCTGATTTACGTCTCCTCGCTGCTCAAGCAGTACTTCACCGACGCCAAGATCTGCGAGACGCTCGAAATCTGCGAGGAGAACGGTGTCAATACGATCATTTCGGGCACGGTCTCGGTCGGCGTGCTCAAGAAGTACTGGGACCAGCGGGGCGGCAAGATCCAGTGGCTCGCCCAGTGCGTCCCCAGTGCCGACGACCTGGAGACGGACGCGAAGAAGGCCATCGACGCTGGGGCGGCAGGGGCCTTCCTGATCGGCAACCAGGCCGACGACTGGGCTCGGTCGGGCAAAGTGGACCTGATCGGCAAGTTCCTCGACTTCGTCCGCCGGAACGGCGTAATCACCGGCGTCGGCGGGCACAACCTCGGCACGCCCATGGCCTGCGAGGCGGCCAAGCTGCCTGCGGATTTCTACATGAAGACGCACCACGGGACGAACTACTGGTCCACTCGCCGGTCCGACCAGCACAAGGACCCGATCGACAATTACGCCATCGACAACTACTGGGACATCGACCCGGAGAAGACCGCCCAGTTCATGCGGACGGTGACGAAGCCCTGGATCGCCTACAAGGTCCTGGCCGCCGGAGCGATTCATCCTCAGGACGGGTTCCGGCACGCATTCGAAAACGGCGCGGACTTCGCGTGCGTCGGCATGTTCGATTTCCAGGTCCGCGAGGACGTGATTATCGCCAAGAACATCCTGACCGGCGATCTCAAGAGGCAGCGGCCCTGGCGGGCGTAGACGCTTATGCAGAAGGACTACCCCAAGACCAACGCGATTCGCTGCCTGCTCGACCACGGGATCGAGTTCGAGCCCTTGTTCTACAAGTACGAGGAGCACGGCGGGACCCGCGTCTCCTCCCGGGAGCTGGGCGTGGACGAGCACACCGTCGTCAAGACCCTGGTCATGGAGACCGACGCAGGCGAGCCCCTGATCGTCCTCATGCACGGGGACAACGAAGTCTCGACGAAGCAAATGGCCCGAATTCTCGGCGTCAAGTCGGTCAGACCCTGCGATCCGAAGGTCGCGAATCGCCATAGCGGCTACCTGGTTGGCGGGACCAGTCCCTTCGGCACGAAGCGCCGGATGCCGGTCTACTGCGAGGCGAGCATCCTGGACCTGGACAAGATCTACATCAACGGCGGCGCCCGCGGCTTCCTGGTCCGGATCGATCCCCGCGACCTGCGCAAGGCCCTGGAGGTGACCGCAGTGCAGGTCGCAGTTCCCGGCTGATGTCCCGAGCAGGCAACTCGTCACTTCGCTCGGGAAATCACGTCGAGCCACTGTGTTTCGAGCGAATCCAATCGTTGCCCGTAGATTCGGGCGAGGCTCTGGGCATTCTCCTTGCGGGTCGCCTGCTGGTCCGAATTCCGGAGGGTCCCGTACGCCTGGAGGAACTTGTCCTTGCCATGGGTGTCGATCAGGAACTGGACGAAGGAGCCCGCTTCGGGATAGGCCACGAACGGGCGGCTCCTGGCCGAACCGATCTCCGTGTAGCTGAGCAGTTCCGACAGGGGGATCCAGTCCCCTTTGGCCTGCAAGTCTCTGACACGCTGGTGGAGCGTCGTCTTGCCTCCGCCGAGATTCTCGAGCGCAGGGGCGCCGAGCCTCTCGGACATGTAGGTGGCGAAGCCCTCGTTGAACAGGGCCGGCGGACTGCCGAGCGGTCCCATCAGGATGTGTGTCGTCTCATGATACGGGTCGAGCCGTTCTTTCTCGTTGTAGACCTCGACGATCGTGGCGCCATAGGCCCAGCCGGCGCCCTGGTGGCCGGTGGCACGCTGTTTGGTGTCGCCATCCTCGAAGAGGACCAAGCGGATGCGGATGTCGGAGTCCTTGCCCAGGAACCGACAGATCTCGTCGAATCCTCTGTCTTTGTCCCGGGCGATCTGGTCGATCTCCCGTGCGGCGGTCGAGTCCTTGTGGTAGTAGATGTCGAAATGGGCGGCGCTGCGCTTCTCTATCTTGGGAAGAACGGAGTCCTCCCATCTCGTCTTACGCGGTTGACTGTCGACGTCGCCGTCGATCCAGTCCACTTTCCAGAGGCCGTCTTCTTGTACGAGATCGATTGTCCATTCTTGCTGTTCGTACGTTGCGGTCACGACCAGGGCATTGTCCCGAACCGCAACCGATCCTGGCTTGAGTCCCAGAAGCGCCTTGCGGAATTCGCCGGAACCATCAGGGTCCTCAGCCTGTTCCATACGGTTCTTGAAGATCGCGAATTTGCGGAAATACCCTGCGTCCCTGTAGTCTCTCGTGAAGAGATTCCATGCATCTTCGTAGCGGCTCTGCCTCGCGCAAGTCCGGACCGCCTCCAGGGCATCGAGGGCGGCCTTGGCTTGATCCTGGGAAGCCGCCGGCAGGGGCAAGCGCGGAGCCTCGCGTTGCGGCAGGTCGCGGCCAAAGTACTTGTGCCTGTCGAACCAGTGGTCCCATGGCTCGCCGGCGAACCACTTCTGGGCGTCGAAACCGGCAGCCGGACCTGGATCATAGAAGGACAGCTCAACGTGGGCGCTGCCCGCGATCGCTCCGCGGAATGCGAAGGCGCAGCGGGTCCACTGGGTCCGGCCCGCCTGGATCGTGTCGAAGAACGTGGTGCCCCAGCCGCCCACGTCCGGCGAGCGGGCCTGGACGGATACGGCGAAGACCTGATCCTGCTCTGTGAGGTTCTGAACCTGGAGACGGACCACGTTCTTGCCTTTCTGGATCGGGTCGAACTTGATGTCGGAGATTCTCAGATTGCCGGTCGCGGCGTTGTTACCGACCTGCGGCATCGCGGGCTCTCTGTCCTGCTTCTGGATGTCGAGGATCTTGGGCGTATAGCCTGCGATCCAGTCGATCTTCCAGAGATCGTCCTGGCGAACGAAATCGATGGTCCACGTTTGTCCCTCACATGTCGCCCTGAGAGCGAACACGCCATCCGTTTTCGTGACTCCTTGTGGCGCCAGTTTCAGGAAGTCGTCGCGTTCCCACGTGAAGGCCGAGTGCAGGGGATGCGTCGGCTCCATCGCCTTGCGGAATGCCTGCAGGCCGTCCCTCTGGTACTCGGCCTTGCGAAAGTCCTCGGTGAACCGCTGCCAGGCCTGCTCATACCGGGTCTGCTGGATGAACCCCTGGATCTCGTGGAATGCCTCCATCACGGCCTTGGTTTCGTCCGCGGGAGCAGGTTTGCGTGCAGTCCTATCCGGTCGGGCCTTGGGCAACTGGTCGCTCGTGTACCGTCGCTTTTCGAAGTAGTGTTTGGAATCGTAGCTCTCCCGCGAATCGGGATTGTGGAAGCTCAGATTCACGTAAGTCCGGTTGGTGACGGGACCCTGAATCTTGAAGACGAAGCAAACCGGCTTGTTCTCCTCGGGCCCGATCGTTTCGAAGAACCCGGTCCCCCAGCCGACGCCGTCCACGCCGTAGTCCGGCGAACGCGTGTAGATGTGCGTGGCGAAGACCTGCTCTTTGTCGGAGGTGTTCTTGACGGTGACATGCACCGCGTTCTTGCCCTGGTGGATCGGCTCGAACCGAACCTCGACGACCTCCAGGTGGCTTGTGGGCAGCCTGATGCCAAGCTCTCCCAGTCGAGCGCCGCGGACGAACTCCACGTGCGCGTCGGCGAATACGATGTTCGTCCCCTCACCCATCCGAAACAGCGTCAGATCGTAGGCCAGCGGCATTTGGCTGAGGTTGGCATCAGGCCTCTTCTTGCCGGCCGCGAGGTACTCTGCGTGTTCCGCGACGAAACTCGCGACCTCGTCGGCCAGATCCCTGGTGATGTACTCGCTCACCAGCGACATGAGTCCATCGGGGTATACGCCGTTGTGATTGTCGGCGTATCTGTCGAGTCCCTCGCCGATCTGATGCAGTCTCGAAGCGGAGAGCCGGCGGTCCTGGCGGGCAGAGTCGGCAGGGGTTTCGGCCACGGTTAGCGTCGCAGCGGCCCTCTCGGCAGGGCGACGCGTCAAGGCAAGGGTGGTGGGCACGATCAAGAGGCCCAGCAGTACTACGAATAGAACGGCGAGCAGACTGGGACCCTCGTGGAACTTCCTTCCCGGTCGTAACATGGTCTTGATCCTTTCCTCGATGTTCTTCACCGGTCCGGCCACCGCCAGCGACGGGACCTGGCGAAGAGAACTGTGTTCGTTCAGCAGCGTCTCGACGATAGCCCGGCTGTACTCCCTGGGTCGGGCGCCGAGCCGGGCAATCGCCATCTCGTTGCACGACTTCTCCCGCTCGGCGCGGATTCGCCGATTGGCCCACCATACGAGCGGGTGGAACCAGAAGAACGCCTGCGAGACGACCTGCAGCAGGTTGACCGCGGCGTCGCAGCGGAGGACGTGACTGACCTCGTGGGCCAGGACGTCCTTCTGGCGTCCGCGTTGATCCGCAGACGCGAAAGAAGCCGGCAGGTAGATGTCTCCGCGAAACAGACCCCAGACGAACGGCTGACCGATGCCTTCGACGAGCCAGATGTTCGGCATCCGCCGCCTATGGGTTGGCGACAGCAGTTCGCACAATTCGCTGCGAATCTCCGGGGGCGGAATCCTCCGTTCGCGGAGGAGCCACCGCGTCATTCGTCCCGCCTTGCGGGCGACGGCAGTGACAAACATCAGGGCGCCCGCCAGCCAGGCGATTGCCGTGGCCTCGCGAAGGGTGACATCCCCTGCGAAGCCCCTCGCGGTGTCAGCCTGACCCAGGGCTATGCCCGGCGGCTGGGCAACGTCCGCGGCCGAGGTCTCGTGGATGCCCATCGCGACAGTCTCAGCGTATGCGTGATCCGGCGGCCAACACCGCCACCTGCCAGCTCTGGCTCCACAGATAATCGGCAATCTGACTCAGCGTCGCGTTCATGGATGTTCCCTCCATCGGGGGTATCCGCTATTCGTTCTCCACGAGTTTCTTGAGTCGTTCGAGATCGTCGGCGTCGATGCGCCCGTGCTCGGCCAGGTGCTGCACGAGCGGGATGGCGTCGCCGCCGAAGAGTCGTTCGAGGAAGTCGTTGACGGACCGCTTGATGACGTGATCCTGTGCGACCGCAGGGTAGAAGACGTGGGCTTTGCCCTCGACCCGGTGCTTCAGGTAGCCTTTCTTCTCCAGTCGTCGCAACAGGGTCTGGACGGTCGCGTAGGCAATCTTCCGCTGTGCAGGCAGCTTGTCGCAGATCTGCTGGACCGCGGCGTCCTTCAGTTGCCACACGAGTCGCAGAACTTCCGTTTCGCACGGGCTCAGGGGCGGCAATGGCTCTCTGGTCATGGGCATTCTCCTTGTACATATGTACAACCATTATGACGTACAAATGTACAAAATATTAGCGCGAAAAAAGAAAAGAAGTGGTGAGAGCCGGCGGGGCGCAAAAGAAGACCCTCCGTCGAATCAGAGGGTCGCTGATCGTCAGTACGAAATGGAAGTGGAGCGAGAAGGGGAGCCTATTTCTGGGGCGCCTTCTCCGGCTTGTCGGTCTTCGTGTGGACCGAGTCCTCCGCCTTTTCCGGGTGCTGGTTGTTGCCGCCGGTCTCGACCTGTCCGTCCGATTGCTGGGCCTTCTCCCGCTGGATAGCGTCGTAGATCTCTCGCCGATGGACGGGGATGTGCTTGGGAGCCGTGATTCCCAAACGCACCTTGTCGCCTCGCACATCGACGATGGTGATCTCGACCTCATCACCAATCATGATGGACTCGTCTTTCTGTCTGCTGAGAACCAACATTGTTAACTCCTTTTGTCGGCTGGTTTTACAGTTTTCCCCGCAAGAGAGGGACGTGACCATTCATTCAGCCGGTTCTTCCACTTTCCCTATGTGCGGCTGCCAGATTCCTGCCCTAGCCACGCAACGAGTCGCGGCATGGGGCCGGATGTCCTCGGACCCGCATCTATGCCCTGGTGGGCTTCAGGACACCCTTATTTCGGCTGAAATGGGAGGGGGGACCAGACAATTCCAGTTTTCTTCGTCCTGTATGAGCCGGCTATGGGACATTGCGTGCGCAAGTACTTGAGGCAGCTACTGTTAGGAGAAGAAGCGAGGGTGGAAAAAGCACCGAGCGAGGGCGGGGATCACCCGGTCTCGTGCTTTCGCCAATAGTCATATCGGACCGCCATCCAGTATCCGAGCACGGAACCGAGCGCCCCGAGCGCCACGAGCTGGACGGGCAGAATCGCGAAAATGCTGTGCGGAAAGAAGGTCGCGGGGCAGGTCTCCGCAAACCGCTGGATCATCTCGGTCCTGTAGTGCGAGACCTGGGCGAGCGCGATCACGAGCAAAGAGGCCGCGCCGGGCCACACGTAGCTGGCATCGAGGAATTTCTTTACGACGAACGCTGCGACGGCGAACGCTCCGATCACCGCGAAGAGGATCTGGCCCACCGCCGGCTGAGCCGCGACGGGACGGGACATCACGAGGTTCTGACCGAAGACGCCCACGAAGAACAGCGAGATCAATGCCGAGGCCGCCAGAGCGATCGATCCATTGATGTACAGAGCCTCTCGTTGTCGGCTTGGAGCGGGATCGTCACCCGCCGACGGTTTCGGACTGGGCCGCAATCGCTGGGCGGCCAAAACCCCTGCGAACCCGGCTGCGACGACCAGCAGCCAGTAGAAGGGCTCGAAGCGGAGCGAGTGTACCAGAGAGACCCGTTCGGCGATCTGGGAATGCGTCTGGGTCAGGGCCTGCATGGGACCCGAGCGGATGGCCCAGACGGTCAGGCCGAAGGGCACGCCGAGAATCCCGATCTCCCGCCCGTGCGGCCAGGAGATGAAGTACCCTGCAAAGCCAATCGCGAAGGCCAGGACCAGCAACAACCCGGTGTCGGGCAGGCTGATGCCCGATGCGCGAACCGCCATCAACGGGTCCGCGGGTGCTGCGAGCGGCCAGGCGAGAATCCCGATCACGATGATGCCCAAGGCTGCCACCGCGGCGATCCTGAGTTTGTTGATCGCTGTCAATTCCATACTTTCAACTCCAAACGAGCCCTCAGGCTACCGCCGCCCGCCGGACCTGTCAACGCCATCGTGCCCGGTAATCCTGCCCCGGCGCGGCGGCGCACAGAGGGTTTGTTGTTGACGATCCGTCGTTTCGCCTTCACCATAACGACACCTGATGCCTGTGCCGTCATGTGTCCAAGGGACATATCGGCACAAATCGTGAGTGTCTTGGCGATCTGATGGAACGGATATGACAAAAGTCCTCATCGTAGTCGGCAGCCCGCGCAAGGGGGGAAACACGGAGATCCTGACGACCCGGATCGCGGAAGGGGCCGTGTCCGCCGGGGCCTCGGTGGAAACGATCCGTCTGGCGGATCTGGAGATTCGCGAGTGCGACGGCTGCCACGCGTGCTGGCGGGGTCGGGCGTGCAGCAAGGACGACGACATGCGGGACCTCTATGCTAGGATCGGCGCCTGTGACCTCGTCGTCTTCGGGACGCCCGTGTACTGGTACGGACCGACGGCCCTGATGAAGGCTTTTATCGACCGCTTCGTGTATTTCAACAGCCCTGCGAATCGGCCCCTGGTGCAGGGCAAGCGGGCCGCGGCGGCCGTCGTCTTGGAGGAGACACACGAGGAGACCTGGCGGCCGGTTGTCGAGTTCTTCCAGAAGAGCCTGGCGTACCTTGAGATGAACCTGGCCGAGACGATCGTTGTTCCGGGCGTCGGAGACAAAGGGGCGATCCGCCGTGAGACGCAGCGGCTGGAGGAGGCCTATCGCCTGGGCGCCCGATTGGCGACAGAGCCATAGCGTTTGCAGGCGCGACTATGGCGCCGATCGACGCTCAGAAAGCATGGACACGACGGCAGTGCGTCCGGTATCCTGTATCCGGCCGAAAACCATGCGATTGACCCGTGAGGAGCGTCAGATGGACAGGCACGAGGCGTTCACGCTGATTGAACTGCTGGTTGTCATCGCGATCATCGCCGTTCTCATGGCAATCCTGATGCCGGCGCTGCAACGGGCACGGGAGCAGGGCCAACGGGCGGCATGCCTCAACAATACGAAGCAGTTGGCTCTCGCGTGGATCCTGTACGCCGACGAGAACGACGACCGGGTGGTCAGCAGCGAGGCGGGCGGGAGTTGGAAGGCTCAGTACGGGGAGGCGTGGGTCGGTGTCACGTGGTCCTCCGACTGGGCCGGCGGAGGGCAGTTGGCGCCCGCTGGTCAGATCAAGGGCATTCAGACGGGAGCGTTGTGGCCCTATGTGCGGGAACTGAAGCTCTACGTCTGCCCCACGGGGTATCGTGGCGAGTTGATGACCTATGCGATGATGATTGCCAGCAACGGCCGATCCGTCGATAGCAGTCCCGTCTGGAAGAAACGTGTCCTGATTCCACAGCCGACCCAGAGGCTGTTGTTCATCGACGAGGGTTTGTCGAGCCCGGACGCGTACTCGACGCGGTATCGCACGGCCGAATGGTGGGATCAGCCGGTGACCCGTCATGGCGACGGAACCACCTTCTCTTATATCGACGGCCATTCCGACTACCACAAGTGGACGGGCGTCGAGACCGTGAAGAAAGGTCGCGTCAACGTCCGTTCCCACCCGGGGATTTGGGGTCCCACGACGGAAGAAGGCGTTGCGGACGTGCAGTGGATGCAGATGGGCATCTGGGGCAGGCTGGGGTACACGCCATAGGTTGACATCGACGACCCCCACGTTGTTGCGCGCCCGCCCAGGTATTTCATTCAATGACCCGCACGAAAGCCAGAAGAGGTTCTGGCCACAGAGGTCACAGAGAAAAGAAGGTCAGAAGGCACTGAGAGAAGAAGGCTGGAACGCCTCACGTTCTGGCTCGTTCACCTCGGCTCTTCTCTGTGTGTCTCTGTGCCCTCTGTGGCTTCCTTTCTTTCTCAGCCTTTGACCGGATTGTTGATCTCATTAGATCCATGGGGATTTCCGCCAGGACGATTGACGCGAGTGAAGACCCTCGGGATAATGCCGCACTTTGTCTTCAGTCTGCAACCGGACCTGGTCGGAGTGTGATCTCTCGCCCATGTATGCATTGGCTACTATTTGTGTTTCCCTGCTGGTTCTCGTGGTCCTTCTGCGGCTGCGTGTGCGAATCGGGCTGGCGATGACGATCTCCGCAGTGCTGCTAGCGGCGCTGCTGTGCGTCACGCCGGGACAGATGGGGGCTTGGCTGGCCGCGGAATGGCGGGATCGGCCCCTGACGGAGACGACGCCGTACTTGTTCGTCTCGCTGACCCTGCTTCTGCTGCTGGTCAACGTGATGGGCGAGGCGATGGGGCAGATTGGCCTCTCGGCCCGCCTGGTGCCCGCGATGCACGGGCTGTTCCGCAGTCGGCGGGCGGCCCTCGCGGCGATCCCGCTGATCATGGGTTTGCTGCCCACGCCGGGAGGGATCATGCTCTCGGCTCCGATGGTCCGCGAAGCAGGGGACAAGATCGGCGTCGAGCGCAGTCGCGTGGCCGCGATCAACTTTTTCTTCCGCCACCAATGGGAGCCGGTCTGGCCGCTGTTTCCCGCGACGCCGCTGATCGTGAACATGCTCGGAGTCGCTCCGGCCAGTCTCGTCCTGTATCACGCCGCCCTGGCCGGCGCGGGGTTGCTGGGCGGCGTCGTGTTCCTCCTGCTGGCGGGCATTCCGCCTCGACGGGCCGAGCACATGGAAGCCCGGGCGGGCCTCGGTTCCCATCTGAAGGACCTGACGCTGGTCTTCTGGCCGATCCTGTTCACTGCGGCGTTGTACGTGAGGTGGCACGTGCCGCCCGCTATTGGAATCCTGGTGGCGATCCTGGGCCTGTTGCTGCTGCACCGGGTGAGCCCGCGCCGCTGGCCGGCGATCTTCAAGGCGGCCCGCGAGCCGGACATCGTCCTGCTGCTGTTCGGCGCCCTGTGGTTCAAGCTGAATCTCGAAGCGGGCGGCGCGGTGGGCGACGTGGTCGTCTTCTTCCAGCAGATGCACATGCCGCCCTTGCTGGTCGTGTTCGTGCTGCCGTTCCTGGTGAGCTTCTGCACGGGCGTGACCACGCCGACCGTGGCGATCACGTATCCGTTCCTGATGTCGTTCATCCGAACGGGGGACCACGTGCAGCTTGGCGTCGAGACGCTGGCCTTCGCCGGCGTCGTGTTCGGGCTGGCCATCAGCCCGATCCATCTGTGCCTGGCGCTGTCGGCCAGCTACTTCAATACCTCATTGATGCGGATCATCCTCAAAGTGCTGCCGGCGGCGCTGTGCGTGGTCGCGGCCGGCCTTGTCGTGGCGTTACTGAGTTCGTGATGTCCCCACTTCCATCCGGGCGACTGCTCCGTTGCTCTGAGCGTGCAGACGGATTTCGCGACGATCCGTCATCCTCAGCGAATCTGGATCGAGCCGACGTTGGTGTGGAGACTGATTCGGCCGTCTCCGTTGCCGAGGGAGCCCTTGATGGATTGCTTGAGAGGGCCCATGACAGTGAGGGGGCGGTCGGTCTTGATGGTGCCGACGTTTGTTTCGGCGGTGAGTTTTGCCGAGAGATCCTGCGGACCCGTCAACTCGATACTCCCGACGTTTGTGGAGACATCGACGGTGATTGCGGCCGGAGCGTCATGGGCATACTCGGTTCGAATATTGCCTACGTTCGTTTCCAAATCGGCGGTTCCACGCAGGCCTGTGCACGTGATGGCGCCGACATCGGTTTGCGCCCGGACGGTGTTGCCGAAGGCGGCGATTCGGATGTCCCCGACATTCGTCGCGCACTTCAGCGCAAGCGTCGCAGGCGCGGTGATTGTGAAATCGACGCACAGACGGTCGTCCTTCAGGCCCGACGGCTTGTCCACTCGGATGCGGAGCGTTCGCCCGGACGGCTCTGCGACGATGCGAACCTGCTCGGCAAGCTCCTGGGCCTGTTCCTCGGTGTGGTCCTTGACCTTGATCTCGGCCGTGATGCGGACCTCGGCGCCCTGTGCCGGGTCGAGATGAATCTTGCCGACGTTCGTGCTCACATCCAGCGTGCCGATCCCGTCCGAGGAGGCGGCCAGTTCACGGGTCAGCGTGAACTTGGCCTTGAAGGTCTGGCCGCCGATGCGACATCCGGCGCAGACGACCGCAGCCAAACCGGCAACGACGCATGATTTGACCAGCCTGTTCATTCTCATATCGAATCTCCACTCGTGAGCCACTCAGCCTGGCGGAAGCTCAATTCGCGAGCACCCATGTTCCAGTCGTTGTGCGAAGCTCCCTATTGCACGGATTCCACGATCTCGACGGGAGAATCCGATACCGATCTGTGTCTGCACAATCGGCGAGGCCAGAGTTCATGCACAACGTGCGGCCCGATCCGATCACTTGCGGATCGTGATCTTCCGTGCGGCGCTCACCTTGCCGTACAGCTTCTGTGTATCGTAGGTCACTGTTACCGTCAGCTCTTCTTCGTTGCCGGCGAGGCTCAGATCGTTTGGTACACGCCACGTGTACCCGCAGGTGCCCGCTCAGCCAAAGGGCATGACGCCCTGGGCCACCACCTCGCCGTCAGCCCGCGTGATGACGACCTGGGGATCGAGCGATTTCGGCCGCTTGTACTTCTGGCCGTTCGGGAGTCCATCCTCAACCTCGACTTCGACCGACGTGTCATCGAGCCCGCGGATCATGATGTCCAGCTTCGGGTCGACCAGGACTGCTGCGAACTGGATCTCCATCCCGCGAGAGAAGGCGGTGCTTTCCTTCTGTGGCTGGTCGAACACGACCACAGGATCGTTCGAGAAATCCAGCACGTACGGCTTGTCCTGGCGGACCTGCATGCCATAGACCGGTTCCCTCCCCCTGGCGCGGCCCTGGGCGTCGGTGTGGTAGTTGTTGGAGATCTCGATGGTCAGGTTGTCGTACGTAACCGTCATCAGGTATGCGGTGTAGTCGCCGACGGGAATCTGGCATTCGGTCACCTCGCCGGTCCAGTGCTCCTTGATCGTCCCGATCGGTGCGGCGACGGAGCCCTTGCTGTGTACGGAGCCGTTGAACGCGATCTTCTCCAGTTGGCGATTTCCCTTGCCGACGCGGATCGTGCCGAGCGGTCCCGGGTAAGGCCGGGCCGCGACCTTGGCGCCGTCCTCCAGGAGCACGAACTCGTAGAACTTGTCGTCGAGCTTGTGATAGGAGTGCAGGGACCACGAGCCCCACCAGTAGGGACCGAACCGCTTTTCCACATCGAAGAGGAAGAACTCGCGTTCCAACCTCTCTCCGAGGACGACTCGGAAGGGACGATTGGCGAGCGTGAGTTGGCCCTGTTTGACGTGGGTCTTGTTCTCCCGCTGGAGCCTGCGGACGAAGGACGGCAGTTGGTCTTCGGAGAGACCGAGATCCGAAATGGCCGTCGTTGCCAGAGTGCAGGTCGTAACGTTGGGATCGGCGAGGAACTCCTTGACCTTGGCCGCCTGATCTTGCGGCGTCGCCGCGGCTGCGAGGGCGTGATTGGACAGCACGCCTCCAGACGCCAGAACGACGAAGCAGAAGACTCCAATGGCTGTGCGACGAGATTTGCCTTGCGTTCTCATAGTTCGATGCCTCCGACTGAGTTCGGGCACCATCATACCAGCCTGTCCTGCTCATGGCAATGGGTGTTCCCCCCGATTCCCGGTTGCACCTCGCGGACGGTCTTTTTGTTTTGACCGGGCACGCAGGATTGGGGTATGGTTTGAACCGCCGTGATATGTGCCGGCTCGATTGTGTGAGAACGTTTGGAGGCTCCCATGCCCGATCTGATCTTGGCCGAAGGGTATCGACCCATCCTGGGACTGCGCGAGACCGAACGCGCGATCAAGTTCATCAAGGACTGCTTTCAGGACCGCCTGGCGACTGCGCTGAATCTCCAGCGGGTTTCAGCGCCGCTGTTTCTGCGCAAGGGCTCCGGGATCAACGACGACCTCAACGGGATCGAGGCCAAGGCCGCCTTTCGCATCAAGGACGACGACTACGCGGAAGCCGAGTGCCTGTTCTCCCTGGCGAAGTGGAAGCGGATGGTCCTTGCCGACTATGGCTTCGCGCCCGGCGAAGGGCTCTATACCGACATGAACGCGATCCGTCCCGACGAGGAGTGCCTGGACAACCTGCACTCCGTCTACGTTGACCAGTGGGACTGGGAGCGCATCCTCTGCGAGCAGGAGCGGAACCTGGACTTCCTCAGGAAGATTGTGCGAACGATCTACAGCGTGCTCCGCGAGACGGAGAAGGTCGTGACCGGACGCTATCCGCAGATCACGCCCATACTGCCCGAAGAGATCTCCTTCGTCCACGCGGAGGAGTTGCTCGCGCGCTGGCCCGAAGTCGGACCTCGTGAACGGGAGAATCGGATCGCCCAAGAATGCGGCGCAGTCTTCGTCATCGGGATCGGAGGCCCGCTCGCCGACGGCACGATTCACGATGGAAGGGCGCCGGACTACGACGACTGGATCACGCCCACCGTCAACGGCTGCAAAGGCCTCAACGGCGACATCCTCCTGTGGTATCCGTTGCTGAATCGGGCGTTCGAGATCAGTTCCATGGGGATTCGTGTGAACGCGGATTCCCTGCGAAAGCAGTTGGAGATCCGCGGCGCCGAGGATCGCCTGCGTTTCGACTGGCACCGGCGCCTGCTGGCGGGCGAGTTGCCCCTGACCCTCGGCGGCGGCATTGGTCAGTCCCGCCTGTGCATGTTCTTCCTTCGCAAGCTGCACGTGGGCGAGGTGCACGCCAGCGTCTGGCCGCGGGCCATGGTCGAACGCTGCAAGGCAGCGGGCGTCACGCTGCTGTAAGCCGGATCGGGAACGCGAAGCTCCGGACCCGAGACGCCAATGCGAAAAAAAACAAGGGGATGACCTCGTGCCATCCCCTTTCGCTTGTGAGCATGTGATCTACACAGCGGGCTGCTACTTCCCCACTTCCACCACGACCGGTACGGCAGGACTCGTCGCATCGCCCGCTTTGACCGCGACAGGCGACTGCTTGATCTGCTCGATTGTCGTCTTGAGCGTCTCCGTCTGGCTCAGCGTGTTCCGCTGCACCTGGCTCATTTGCTCCTGGAGCTGGGTCTGGGCCTGGCGAAGCTGCGAGATCGCCTCGACGATCGCCTGCATGTCCTGCGAGATTCGCGTCTCGAACTGCTGACGCTGCGGGGCGTTCACGCCCAGCGGAGTCACGGTCTCCTTGATGCTGGTCTCGAGGGCGCCCTGGAATCTGCCGACCTGCTGATCGAGCAGCTTGATGCTGTCGGTCAACGCCTGGATTCGTGCCTGGGTGGCGTCGATCCGTTCGAGCCAGTTCTGCTGGTTCTGCGCGATTTCCGCGAGCTGGTTGACTGTTTCCACTCGCCCGGCCTGGGCGCTCTGTTCCGACTTGAGCTGCGTGTCGCCCACCGCTGCGATATCTCGGGCCGTCTGTCCCGTCGTGCTCGCCACGAGGTCGATGCTGCCCTGGATATTCTGCTGGTTCTCTGCCAGCTTGGTCATCTGGGCATTCGTCGTGTCACTGTAGCCATGGATCGCCTTCGCAAGCGTGTCCTGTCTGCCGGCGACGGCAGTTACGTCTGCGGCGGTCTGTGTGGTCGTGGCCGCGATGCCGTCAACACTGGCCTGTGTCTTCTGTTGATTCTCAGCGAGCTGAGCTGCGTAGGCGTTGGTCGCGTCACTGCAGCCCTGGATCGCCTTCGCAAGGGCGTCCTGTCTGCCGGCGACGGCGGTCACGTCCGCCGCGGTCTGCGTGGTCGTGGCACCGATGGCATCGACGCTGGCCTGTGTCTTCTGTTGATTCTCAGCGAGCTGAGCTGCGTAGGCGTTGGTCGCGTCACTGTAGCCCTGGATCGCCTTCGCGAGCGTGTCCTGTCTGCCGGCGACGGCAGTTACGTCTGCGGCGGTCTGTGTGGTCGTGGCCGCGATGCCGTCAACACTGGCCTGCGTCTTCTGTTGATTCTCAGCGAGCTGAGCTGCGTAGGCGTTGGTCGCGTCACTGTAGCCCTGGATCGCCTTCGCAAGGGCGTCCTGTCTGCCGGCGACGGCGGTCACGTCCGCCGCCGTCTGCGTGGTCGTAGCCGCGATGGCATCGACGCTGGCCTGTGTCTTCTGCTGGTTTTCAGCGAGTTGAGCTGCGTAGGCGTTAGTTGTTTCGCTGTAGCCCTGGATGTCCTTCGCGAGAGCGTCCTGCCGTCCGGCGACAGTGTCCACGCTGGTTTGTATCTTCTGCCCTTGCTCGTCCAGAGCGGCTGTCTGCGCGAGGATCGTCTCGTTTCCGGTCCGGATGCTTCGCTGGAGGTCTGTGTGGCCGTTGTTGAGGGCGAGGATGTCCATCGTCGCCTGGCCCGTCATCGCCATCAGGATGTCCTGGCCGTCGCCAAGCGACTTCTGACTGTCCTCGATCCGGGCCATGCGATTGTTGATTGCCTCGCCATGCTGCGAGAACGAAGTCTGCAACGCGTCTTGCGCGAGCGAGATGCCGGTCAGGTCCGCATAGGCCCGCTCGATCACCTTGGCGGTCTTGTCGATCTGGGCGGTCAGGGTCCGCTGATTCTCTTCAACCGCGGCCGTCCGAGCAACCATCGCGTCGCTGGATGCCTGGATGCCCGTCTGGAAAGCCGTCTGCCGCTCGGCCATGCCGCGAACGTCGTCGGCGGTCCGGCCCGCGCGGTCGTAGAGACCGGTCATCCCGGTCTGCATGGCCTGCTGGAACGTGGCCTGTCCGTTGTTCAATGTGAGCACGGCCAGCGCCGTCTGGCCCGAGGTCGCGGTCAGGGCATCGACCTGGGTGCGGAGCGTCTGTTGTCCGTCGAAGAGTCCGGCCATCGCCGTGATGATGGCGTCCTGGTTGGCCTTCATCGTCTCGCGGGCGGCCATCTGCTCGGATCGCACCGCGGAGAATGCCGCACCGGAATCTGCAGCGGCCCGGTCCGCTTTCCCGTTCAGGGCGTCGATGCCGGCCTGCAGAATCCGCTGCGAGTCCGCCATGGCGACGAGCCGGCCGGCGGTTTGCTCATGGTTGCCGTTGAGGGATTCCTGCATCGCGGTCTGGGCGGCCGCTATGGCGGAGATCGTCCCGGCGGTCTGATTTGCCGTGGCGAACAATCGCTCGATGCCCGCCTGATGATTCTGTTGATGAAGTTCCAGAATGTTGAGTTTGTCCGCGACGGCCTGCGTGCGGCCCTGCAGGTCGTCCCGCACGGCGAGCAGGTCGTTCGCGAATCGCTGCTGGCCCGCGTGCAGCGCGGTCAGACGCTCCGTGACCAGCTTGTGGTTGTCCTGCGTCTGGGCCGCAAGGGCGTCCTGTTTGCCGGCGACCGCCGTGAGGTCCTTTGCCAGTCCCGCGTCGGCCTGCTGCAACCGGGTGATGCCGGTCTGGATGCCCTCCTGGTTGCTGACCACGGCGGCCACCTGGCCCTTCAGTTCCCGCTGATTGGCCTGCACTGTGTCGTGGAGTCCCGCGTGCTGCTGCGACAGGGAGGTCAGGTCGGACGCTGTGTGGTCCGCGGTATCCTGCACCTTCGCCACGCGATCGTGCAGTGACTGCTGGCTAGCCTGGATCGCGGTCGTCTTGGCATCCAGTCCCTGATGGCCCGCGACGACCGTCTCCTGGAGCTTGTGTTGTCCGTTCTGCACGGCCTGGACCTGGGTGGCCACGGCCTGGGTGTCCGCGTCGAGATCCTGAATTCCCGCCTGGAGCTTGTTGGTGCCCGTGTGGATCTGCGACGAGAGGGTGGCGATTTCGCGTGCGTTGGCCGCCACCATGGCCTGCAGTTTGATTTGGTTGTCCTCCATCCGGGTCAGTTGCTTGTTGCAGCCGCCGAGGCAGAGCAGCAGGGCGACCATCGTACAGAGGCAAACGCCGCTCGCGACCCAACGTCTGCTCTCGACTCCCTTCGATTCTCGCATGATGACTCCTTTCATTATGTATGACTGCAGGCGTCCATCTTCCCCACGGTATCCCATCCTGTTATTCCGTGGCGTGGCAAGCGGCCCATCTTGACCAGATTCCCGCGTTACCAGTACTGGGAAGAGACTACCAGTTATCTCTTTCATCGGCAACCATAATTTCGAATCTTTACTCTTTATGGGACTGGTACGGAACGTGGGCAGAATAAAGGAGATACAGCAATAGCAAGTTCGACTTGAGCGGCGTTCTTCCCTCTGGTACAGTACCCGTTCAGCTTGCGGCTCGCCGGCGGTGCGGCAGAACGAACTGCCTGCGTCTCGGCGAAGGGTCGGGCACAATTGGGGCAAGGGGGTCTCTCCCGGCGTGGGATACGGCGCCGGCGGACCCCAGATGATGGCAAAGGATCGACGATGGATGTACTGCTGATCGGCAGCGGGGGACGCGAGCACGCAATCGCGTGGAAACTCAAGCAATCCAGGCAGTTGGGCAAGCTCTATATCGCCCCCGGCAACGCCGGAACCGCGCTGTGCGGCCAGAACGTCGAGATCAAAGACAGCGACATCCCCGCCCTGGTCGGTTTCGCGAGGGAAAAGCGCGTGGGCCTGGTGATCGTGGGGCCGGAGGAGCCTCTGGCCAAGGGGATCGTCGATGTCATGGAGGCCTCGGGCATCAAGGCGTTTGGTCCGACCGGCGCGGCCGCCCAGCTCGAGGCGGACAAGGCCTTCTCCAAGCATCTGATGCGGTCCGGCGCGATCTCCACCGCGGAAGGGCGGGTCTTCGACCGATTCAGCGACGCCAAGGCCTACATCGCCAGCCGGGATGAACCCGTGGTGATCAAGGCCGCCGGGCTGGCCAAGGGCAAAGGCGTCGTCGTATGCGACGACCCGGCCGAAGGCATTCTCGCTGCCGAGAAGATCATGGTGGACCGGATCTTCGGCGACGCCGGAGAACGGATCGTCGTGGAAGACAAGCTGCTGGGCGAAGAGACCTCGATCCTGGCGTTCGTGGACGGCCATAGCATCTACGTGATGGAGTCGTCTCAGGATCACAAGCCCATCGGCGACGGCGACACCGGCCCGAACACCGGCGGCATGGGCGCCTACAGTCCGGCGCCCATCGTTACGGAGACCATGATGGACCGCATCACGCGGGAGATCCTTGTGCCCGCGGTGGACGCGATGAATCGAAACGGCACGCCCTACAAGGGAGTGCTGTACGCGGGTCTGATGATCACCAGCGGCGGACCGAGGGTGCTCGAATTCAACGTCCGCTTCGGCGACCCGGAAACCCAGCCGATCCTCATGCGGCTCCAGAGCGACCTGCTCGAAGTCTGCCTGGCGGTCTGCGAAGCGAAGCTGGAGGGTGTCGCGCTCCGATGGGACCCGCGTCCGTCGGTCTGCGTCGTGATGGCCTCCGGGGGCTATCCCGACGCGTATCAAAAGGGCAAGGTCATCAGCGGCTTGAAGGAAGCCGGCGAACTCGACGACGTGGTCGTGTTCCACGCGGGCACGAAGCTGTGTGATCGGGGTGTGGTCACCAACGGCGGTCGGGTGCTCGGCGTGACCGCCCTCGGCGCCACGGTCGCTGCGGCCAAGACGCGGGCCTACGAGGCGGTCGACCGGATTCAGTTCGAAGGCGCCTATTGCCGTCGCGATATCGCCGACAAGGCGATCCGGCGCAAGTCGTAAGCATCGTTCGTCGGAAGCACCATCCATGGCACGTTCCAGCCGTGTGGACATCTCGGTCGAGCCCCGGAGGAGCCGGCGAGGGCGACGCATTGTCCTGCGCGGGCTGGGGGCCCTCGCGGTTCTCCTGGTCCTGGTTGGCGCCGCCGCGATTTGGGCCAGCCGGTCGTTGCCGGGCATTGTGGCCGCCCAGATCGGCCGGCTTACGAACACGCGAGTGGAGACGGGCGCGTTCGGCTTTCGACTGGACGGGTCCATTTCCATCGACGGTCTGGTGATCCGCCCGCAGTACGAGGACCCGAACGGCGACAACGCCATTCTGCGGGCGAAGAGCGTGCACGTTCGCGTCAGCCGGCGCAGTCTGGTCCTGTTTGCTCCCCGGGTGACGGAGCTTCGCATCGAGGATTTCACTCTGGACGCCCAGTGGAACGTGGACGCGGGGCGCTGGAACGTCGAGGGTCTGCGGTTCACCCGCTCCGGCCGTCGAGAGGGCTTGCTCATCCCGGCGATCGAGCTGGTGCGCGGGAAGGTTCGCTGCTGCAAGGTCTCTGGCGGCATCGCGGAGGTGGTCATGTCCGTGCCGGTGGAGGCGCGGCTCGGGAAGGGCCTGGCCCATCAGGGCTACGGGTTCGAGATCAAGACCTCCAAGCTCTCCGGCGGCTACGGCGAAAGCCATCTGAGCGGGTACTGGCGCCCCGGTGAGTTGGCGATGGCCGGCGGATTGTCCTCGACGGACATTCCGTCGCTCGAGTGGGCCTGGGCGGTGGATGTACTGGCCGCCCAGCTCTCGTATGAGCGGAACGGGGACTACACGCTGGACCTTCGTGTCAAAGACGTTCACGGCAAGCAGGTTCCGGAGGTCACGGCGCTTCAGTGGATCTCGCCGGGCGGGGCGGCCGGGTCCGGCGTGCTGGCGAGCATTCAGAGATTCTTCGACCGCTATCGGCCTACCGGCACTGTCGGGTCGATCACGCTGGAAGCCCGCGGCAACCTGAAGAAGCTGAAAGACAGCGAGGTTCAGGGCACGCTGGTGTGCGAGGACATCTCCGTTTGCGACTCGACGTTCCCCTATCCGCTGGATCATCTCGCCGGCGAGATCGACTTCTCTCGGTCGAGCCTGGCGCTCAAGCAGCTTGCGGGCAAGCACGGCGACGTGGACGTGCACATCGACGGCTGGCGCAGCGGCCGCGGGGTCGAGCGGCAGTACCGGTACAACATCACCACCGACAACATGATCCTCGACGAGGCTTTCTACCAGGCGCTGCGCCCGGGTCAGAAGCGGATGTGGGATCTGTTCCGGCCCAGCGGCCGGGTTGCGGCGGAGTACTGGCTGGTCCGCACCTCGTCCACCGATAAGCGGATGTACCTGTCCGTCGATCTCAAGGGCGTGGACTCGACCTTCCGCGAGTTCCCCTATCCGCTCACGGGCCTGAGGGGAAAACTGTACATCGACAACGACAGTGTCATCGCGACCCGCCTGGTGTCCGAGTCAGGGGCGCGCCGCATCGTTGTGAACGGCAAGGCGACCGGCTGCGGCACAGGCAGGCCCATCTACTACGCCAGTGTGGACGCCAACAACGTGCCGCTGGACGCGACGCTGGAGCGGGCTTTGCCGGCGTCCTATCGCCAGTCTTACCGGAGCATGGAGGCCAACGGGACGGCCGATGTGCGGGCCACCGCCTTCAGCGAGGGCGACGGCAACGACGCGGCGAGCATCCGCTACGTCGCCGACGTGGTCTTTCGCAGCAAATCTCTGAAGCTGGAGGATCCCCCCATCGTCCTGTCGGACGTCGTCGCCGAGCTGGCGGTGTCTCCCGAGCTGTTGGACGTCAAGCGGCTTGACGGGCGGTATGGGCAGAGCCGAGTGGTCGTGACCGGCGGCATCGGCCTGGACCGGGAGGGCAAGTCGAGGCAATATGACATGAAGGTCACGGCCCAAGAGATCCCGGTTGACGGGAGAACGATCGCTCTGTTGGCGAAGCCGCTGGCGGAACAGCTCTCCGCGTTTCGCCCGCAGGGCTGCGTGAACCTCGACATCGATGTGAAGACCTCGGAGGGCAACAAGCCGAAACCGCATTCCGTTCGCGTCGATTGCCTGGGATTGAAGATCGATCATGAACGGTTTCCCTATCCGTTGCGGGATGTGCGGGGGACGATTTCGCTCGCGGGCGACAGCCTGGTGCTGAAGAACGTCACCGCCTCGCCCGCCGACCCGTGTCAGTCGCAGCCGTCGGCCCGCGTGTGCATCGACGGGACCGTCGAGTTGGGAGAGGGCGGACCTGCCGGCGCCTGTTTCGCGATCCGGACGCGGGACATGAGTCTCACGAAGTCGCTGGGCGAGGCCCTGCCCAAGGCGCTGGGCGGGTTGTATCGAGGCCTGTCGCCGCAAGGGCCGTTCGACCTGGACGTGACGAATCTCAGGGCCTCCAGGGTCGGATCGGACCAGATGCTCGTGGAATTCGCCGCCAGGGCGACTCTCCACGGCTGTCGTCTGTTCGTCTCCGGCGCGGACGCGGAGCTGTTCGGACAGGTGGCGACGGAGGGCTCGTATCATACGAAGCAGGGGCTCCTGAGCGGCCGGACACGACTGGCCGCCGAGCGGCTCGTGGTCAAGGGACGCGCGATTTCCGGCTTGACCGCGGAGGCTCTCTACGACCCGAACGCGCGGGTGTGGTCCGCAGGGAGCATCCTGGGCGATTGCTACCGCGGAAAGGTCCTGGGCAATCTGCACGTGGCGGTCGCCGACGCAGGGGCTCCGGAGTACCGTCTGCAGGTGGCGCTGAACCGAGTTGACGTGCAGCCGTTTCTCCGGGCCGGCGAGGAACCGGACAAGACCGCCCAGCCGTCCGCGCCTGTGACTCTCTCTCCCTCTTCGCCCGACCCGGCACACGGCGGCGCCGGGGAGGAACCCTATTCCGGCGGTGTGATGGAAGCCTGGATGAGCCTGCAAGGGCGCTGCGGCGACCCAGCCTCGCGGCGGGGGGCCTGCCAGGCGGCCGTCGCCAACATGCGCGTCGGCAAGGTCTCCCTGCTGGTGAACCTGTTGTCGGTGCTGCGACTGAGCGAGCCGACCAACTACGTCTTCGACCAGATGCGGATCGATTCGTACATCAAACAGGACACGCTGCTGATCCGCACGCTCGACATGTCCGGTCGGAACGCCGCCTTCACCGGCGCGGGCACGATGTCCCTTCCCACCGGGCGGTTGAACCTGACGCTGACGGCCCGCGGCCAGCGAATCTCTGCAACGGAGCCCTCCTTGTTCCAGGCCCTCACGGAAGGCCTGGGCGGTGCCGTCGTCCGCGTCGAGGTTACCGGCAGCGCGGCCGCGCCTCACATCGAAACCAAGACTCTGCCTTTGATCGAGGACTCCCTCAAGATCCTCGGCACGCCCGAGTAGGGACGCACTGCGCGGGACGAGCAAACAGGCCCGCCCCGCCTTTTTCCGAGCCACTCTTACGCGGTGCGTTTTCGGAATGCCGCCGTCCGGATCGTCCGGCTCTCCTTGACGTACTTTCGCTCGTAGTTGGTCCCGGTCCGCTCCCCGTCCAGTGCTCCGGCGGGTCGCTCGAACTCGATCTCTTCCAGCAGAGCCGAGTACGCTTGGGTGACGTCGCGAATCTGCTGGAAATACTCCTCGTGGTCCGTGGCAATCCGAATCTGACCGCCCGGCTTCAGGCACCGCAGCAGGATCTCCAGATTCGACGCCTGGAGCAGACGCCTCTTGTGGTGACGTTTCTTGGGCCACGGGTCGGGGAAGTAGATGTGGAGGCAGTCGACCGATTCATCGGGCACGAAGTCCCGGAGAAACACCGGGGCGTCGGCTCGCAGTATCCGGACGTTGGTCAATCCCCGCCGGCCGATCCGGTCCACGGCGCAGCGATAGTACTTGCTGGCCCATTCGATCCCGAGGAAGTCCACCTGGGCCTGTGCGGCGGCCTGATTCACGAGGAATGTCCCCTTGCCCGATCCGATTTCGATGTGCACCGGCGCGGAACGTCCGAAAAGATGGGTAAAATCGATCTTCTCCTGGAGATTCTCCAGATTCAATGCGACGCTGTCGTAGTGTTTCAGGTCTTTTCTCACCGCGGGATACACCCCTGTGCGAGTCCGTGATTGTGCATCTTCACATCGAAGCGACGAGCCATCATAAGCCCTCGATCCAAGATCGCAAATCATTTCCCGGGACCGTTACTAAAGTGCCCGTGTATGGCACACGATTACTGAGGATGTGAAGGGTTCCCGGCCGCGGTGCGCCGCGACTGGAGACCCGAACTCTTCTTGTGGGATCGGCGTATCTCACTTGGTGGGATCGCCCAGCCCGGAAAGGACGTTGTTCGGATGATGCTGCAAATGGTCAGGGCGAAGCGCAGGCAAGTCCTCGTGGACATCAATACGCAGAAGGACTTCTTCCTGGCTGACGGCAGTGTGTGTATCCGCAACCACCGGCGGGTCCTGGCTCACGTCCGGCGCCTGATGGCCTGGGCCCGGAGGCGGGGCATCCCTGTCATCAGCACGTGTGAAGTCTATCCCGAGGGCAACGGCCACAATGGCGATCCGCGGTACTGCATCGACGGCACCGACGGGCAGCAGAAGGTCCCCTACACCCTGTTGGCGAGCCGGATCAGCTTCGCCGCCGACGGAAACACCGATCTGCCCCGGGATATGCTCCGACGCTACCAGCAGATCATCTTCCACAAGCGATGCGTGGATCCCTTCGACGAGCCTCGGATCGACCGCGTGCTCAGCGAGGTCTGTGCCGCCGAGTTCGTCCTCATGGGAGCGGCGGCCGAGGGCGCCGTGAAGGCGGCCGCACTGGGCCTGCTCCAGCGCGACAAGAAGGTGACCATCGTGATCGATGCGGTCGGCTACCATGACAATCGCGAGGCGAAGATGGCCTTCCGCAAGATGGAGGCCAAGGGCGCGAAGCTGGTCGAGACGCGACGCCTGGCCGGCACGTCCCACCTTCGTGTGGTCGGCGCCTGCCACTGCGAGAGTTGCCAGCGGATGCTGCAGAAGGTCGGCGTCGGCGCCTCGGACGAGGACGAAGAGTAGCTGCCCCGGCGGTTGTGTGAAGGGATCCTGGGTCCACCTCGCAAACGGGCTGCGCTCTCACATTGCATTCCCCCAGCGGCTTGAGGGGATTCCGCCGGCGTTGACACCCTCGGCTGGGCGGACTATAGTGCCTTCCCTGTGACGCACGACGTGCAACGAGTGGATTCCCCGTGCGTCCGAATGAATGGAAGGAGCCGAAATGGTGCATTCCCGTCGATTTGCCCGCACGCAACAGGCCGGCCATTGTTCGTCTCTTTCGTGTTGTCGATTGGCATCGCTTCTGTTCCTTGCGGCGGCGATGATGCCGACAGGCGACGGCCTTGCCGCGTCTGGCGGGTCCCAGGCGGCAACCCCCTCAGTCACGGTAGACGCCGATTATCCCGGCGGCAATATCCTCGTCGAGCGAATCGAAGGCGATGTGGTGTACGTGCGTCCCGATCTGCGCGATACGGAGGGCTGGTGGTTCTACTGGTCCTTTCGCGTCCGCGGGGCGCAGGGACGGTCGCTGACCTTTGTGTTCGCGGGCCCGAACCCGATTGGTGTCCGCGGTCCCGCTGTGAGCGCCGACGGCGGCAAGAGCTGGTCTTGGCTCGGGACCCAGGCGGTGAAGGACGGATCATTCGCCCATGCCTTTGGGCCCGAGGCGCGAGACGTGCGATTCTGCTTTGCCATCCCCTATCAGGAGCAGAATCTCCAGGAGTTCCTCGCGGGACACAAGGACAATTCCAGTCTCGCCGTGCGCGAGCTGTGCAAGACAAAGCACGGACGGAGCGTCGAACGTCTCCACGTCGGCCGACTCGACGGTGATGCCCGATACCGTGTGCTCCTGACCGCCCGGCACCATGCCTGCGAGGCAATGGCGAACTATGTGATGGAAGGCGTTCTGGAGGCTGTCCTTGCCGACAGCGACGCGGGATACTGGTTCCGTCGGAATGTGGAGGTCCTCGCGATTCCCTTCATGGACAAAGACGGCGTCGAGGAGGGCGACCAGGGCAAGAACCGCATTCCTCGCGACCACAATCGCGACTACATCGGCCAAAGCGTCCACGCTTCGGTGGCGGCCCTGCGGACGTTCGTCCCGAACTGGTCGAATGGCCGGCTCGCGGTCGCCTTCGACTTGCACTGCCCGCACATTCGCGGCCCACACAACGAGGTCATCTACATCGTGGGCAGCGAGGACGAACGGATATGGCAGCAGCAGCGGAAGTTTGGAGAGCTTCTGGAGGCCGTCCAAACCGGCCCGCTCGTCTACCGGGCGTCCGACAACCTCCCGTTCGGGAAGGCCTGGAACACCGGCGCCAACACCGGTCGCAACCTGAGCTTCGGCAACTGGGCGGGCAACCTGGAGGGTATCCGCCTGGCGGGGTCGTTCGAGTTCCCCTATGCCAATGCCGGCGGCCGGCCGGTGACGGTCGAAGGCGCCAGAGCGTTCGGGCGGAGCCTCGCCAAGGCCCTGCGCAGCTACCTGGAGCAGGGCGACCGTCTCGATGCGACGCCGCCCAGACCGCAGCCCATTCAGGTCGATGGGGTCTTTCCAAGTCTGACCGTGATGGCCAGAAGTCTGGGCAGCAACTCGGAGGCGGGGATCGGGGCGCTGATCCCCTGGGCCCAGAAGCTCTGGGCGGTGGGCTACGTCGCCCACATCAACGGGCAAGGTCTGGGCCTATACGAGATCGATGAGGACATGACCATGCGGCGGCATCCCGCGTCCGTCACGGGCACCTTCGCCAACCGCATGCCGCACTGGCCGAGCGGGCAGGCGTTCATCGGGCCTTACGCCATCGACGCCGACGGCAATGTGCGGATCATCGAAGCTCTCAAGAACGTTCGTCTGGCGGCGACCTGCGAGCACCTGACCGACCCGGCCAACAAGGTCTACTTCCTCGGCATGGAAGGGGGGCTCTGGGAAGTCGATGTACGAACCCTGGATGCCAGGCGGCTCTTCGATCTCGTGAAGGAGCTTGGGATCGTCAACGCCAAGGAGCACTTCAAGAGCGCCTTCACCGCGCAGGGCCGCGTCGTCGTCGCGAACAACACATACGACGAGCAGGAGTTTCTCGGCAAGCGGGACGCGGGACGCCTGGCGGAATGGGATGGCAAGAAGTGGACCATCATCGAGCGGAATGCCTTCGTCGAGGTCCACGGCGCCGCGGCCGACCGCTCCTACGGCGGCAACACGATCTACGCCGTGGGTTGGGACCGCTCCAGCGTGATCCTCCGCGCCCTGGTCCAAGGCCAGTGGCAGCGATACCGCCTGCCGATGGCGAGCCACACGTGGAACCACGCATGGAACACGGAATGGACGCGGATTCGACACGCGGTTACCGAGCGCCTGCTGATGGACGCCCACGGGATGTTCTACGAGCTGCCTGCGTTCAGCTACGGCGGGCACATCTGGGGCATTCGCCCGATCTGCACGCACCTGCGGGTGGTGCCCGACTTCTGCCATTGGCGAGGGCTGTTCGTCATGGCCTCCGACCAGATCGACCACGACCAGGGCCAGCCGCAATCGGGCCTCCGGTTCGGCGATCTCGACGACCTCTGGCAAATGGGCAAGCCTTCCGGCTGGGGCGGACCCTGGTGCAACACCCCGGTCAAGGCAGGCGAGCCGTCGGACCCATTCCTCATGACCGGCTTTGACAAGAAGGGGGTCCACCTCACGCACGATGCCCGCGAGTCGGTGCGTTTCGACCTGGAGGTCGACTTCCTCGGCGACGGGAGTTGGAGACCCTACCAGTCCTTCGAAGTGGGCGCCAATGGATACGCGCACCACGAGTTCCCTGATGGCTTCAGTGCCCATTGGGTCCGCGTGAAGGCGGACAAGGCCTGCGTGGCCACCGCGCATTTCATGTACAACTGAACCCGACCGCCTCCGGAGACTGGTTTGATTTGGGGCTCCGGGATGCGTTCGTAGTGACGCCGTGAGGCGTTTCTTTGTAGGTCGTGCGTTCTCGCACGACCTTGCTCAGGCGAGCGGGGACGCTCGCCCTACGCGGATTGCTCCTGCACCCTGTCTTGTCGCGTATCAGCCATCGCCTGTCACCGGGTGCATGACTGTTTCTGCGACTGAACCAGCGGGATGGGATTCCGGAACGGAGGAAGGAACGGACAGATCCGGAGTCCACCGCTTCGCGGCGGGCATTTTTCGCATTTCGCCAGCAGCATGGAAGCGATGCTGCGCGTCGCCTCTCGCATGTCCTGAGACCCCGGGTCTCTTCTGTCACCATGCCATTGGCCCAAAGCGGCAAATGCCCCCCGCACGACCGCTTCGGGCGTGCCCTCTTCGGCACTGGGGGGGCCGCCAGGGTCCGGTCAGGCACCCACACGGCCCCATCTCCCTTCGGCCCGACAGGTCCAGAGGCCGGGGACCCCCTCGGGGCGTGCAGAAACGGTCATGCACCCCCTGTTACCCTTTTGCCTTGCTTGGTCCGCACGCACCCGGCATAATCTGATCCACCAATGCATCTCTGGTGGCAATCGTGATGATCAGAGTGGGGTGCACGTGGGTCAGATGTGGTGAAGCCAGAATTGGTGGAATGGCCACAAGAGTCCACGGTACCGAGGCAAGAATGGGGCAACTCGACCGGGGGATAAACCGGACTCCTCGTATTCCCAGTGCCCGGTGAGCAAGCTCATGGCAATGACGAGAAGAGAGATTTACCCTGAACGAGAGCAGGTATACGGATCATGCACATGCGAGGAAAGTGTTTGAGCGGGATATGGTGAGTCGCGGCCTTCCGGTTCGTCAGCGGCTGTTCAGAGCCCGAGCGGGCCAGAGTTCCCTCCTGAATCACACAAGTATGTGATCGGCTCAAGGTCTTGCCGAAGCCTGTTCACAGCGCGATGGTGGCAATCAACCACAGCACACCGGCGGCGGTGCAGCCTTCCACGAGCGTGCCGAGGGTCTGGAGGCGGTAGCCTTCTTTGATGCCCATCTTCGAGAAGCCTGTGACGACCCAGAAGTAGCTGTCGTTCACGTGGCTGACGACCATGGAGCCCGCGCCGATACTGACGACTGCGAGGGCCCGGCCCGTCGGCGTGGCGAGTTGGAGCGAGTCGAGCAGGGGGGCGACGATCCCCGCCGTCGTGATGATCGCGACCGTGGAGGAGCCCTGCGCGGTCTTGAGGGCCGCCGCGATGAAGAACGGCAGCAGGATGCTCAGGCTTGTGGTTTCGCCGAGGTGTGTTGTGACGAACTTGGAGATCCCGGAGTTTTGCAGCACTTTTCCGAACGCGCCGCCGCACCCGGTGATGATGATGATCGTGGAGGCCGCGAGGACGGCTTCGCCCACCCAACCCGAGGCCGAGACCATCTCCGTGGTGAGACGCCGGGGCAGCAGGAACGCGAAGAACACGCCCAGGAGCAGGGCGACCACCGGCTGACCGATGAAGCCGGCGCACGCCGCGCCGCGACCCTGGCCCAGGGGGTGATCCGGGAGGTCGGCGACCGAGCGCAGGACGATCAAGACGATGGGAAGCAGAATCGGGATGAGGGACTTGAGCGCCGAAGGGCGATGCGGATCGGCGCCTGCCTGAGGCGAGATCTCGTCCGCGGTGTTTGCGTCGGTGGGGGCGCGGCGCGTTGCCACGAGGGCGAACAGCCACCCCGCCGCAAGGGCTGCCATACTGACGAGCGATCCCCAAAGGATCACGAGTCCCAGGTCCGCCTTCAGCATTGCCGCCGCGGCGACGGGTCCCGGCGTGGGGGGGACCATGGTATGGGTCGCGTACAGGCCCAGGCTCAAGGCAATGGCGCTGGTCGCCATGGGCACTCCCGCCCGGCGGGACATCGCCTTGGCCAGCGGCGCCAGGACGACGAATCCGGAGTCGCAGAAGACCGGGATGCTCACGACGTAGCCGATGACGCCCATGGCCAGCGGCACGTTCTTGCGTCCGACCGTGTGAATCGTGCGTTCCGCCAGCGACAGGGCGCCGCCGGATTTCTCGAGGAACGTCCCGATGATGGCGCCGGCCAGGATCACGATCCCGATGGCGCCGACGGTGTCGCCGAAGCCTGTGTTCACCGCCTTGGCGACGTCGCTGAGGGACATCGTTCCGCAGGAGACGCCATATCCGAAGGCCGCCAGCAGCAGCGACAGAAAGGGGTGCAGCTTGAATCGGGTGGTTGCGACGACGATGAAGACGATGGAGATCGCCAATAAGATCAGTAGTCGCATGGGCTTCACCTGTTCCTTTCCATGAGATTTCGCCATTCTACGATCGTCCGGCCCAATGACAACCGGATTGTGATCGGGTGCCGCGGCATGGGGGTCGTGTCCGCTGAACCGGGGAGTGTTGAGTCGCGTAGGGAGGGAAATACCCAGCGCGGGCCGACCGGTCTTGGTTGTCCGGCCGGGGCGCGGGAATCCTGCTGTTCGGGCAAGGAGAAGGAACATGGCGAAGATCGGTTTGTTTTACGGCAGCACGACCGGCAACACGGTGAAGGCGGCGGAGCTGATTCAGAAGGCGTTCGGACCCGGCGTGGTGGACCTGTGCGACGTGGGCGCGGCATCGGCCGGGGATCTGGAGAAGTACGATACCCTCATCCTGGGCACATCGACCTGGCACTGGGGCGGCCTGCAGGACGAATGGGCCGTGTTCGAGGATTCCCTGACCGGCGAGGCCCTTCGCGGCAAGACGGTTGCGTTCTTCGGACTGGGCGATCAGAAACGGTACGCCGACCACTTCGTCGATGGCATGGGACTGCTGCACGACAAGGTCAAGCCCCTCGGCGCGAAGGTGATCGGGCAGTGCCCGCGTCAGGACTACAGCTTCGATGCCTCGGCTGCGGAGGTCGGGGACCATCTGGTCGGTCTGGCGTTGGACGAGGACAATGAGCCGCACAAGACCCTCGACCGCGTCAATCGATGGGTCCGCCGGCTCAAGCAGGAGCTGGGAGACGCATGACTTGTCTCTCGCATTCGCCCGATCTGCCTGATGAAGACGCTTGAGTCTGAGCGGCCTGACGGATATGATGGATTGGCGGACCGGCCATATAGCCGCGCCGTTCCTCAGGCAATATGTCGATGGCAGGAAGGTGATAACATGCGAAGCTCCCGGCGGATGGTTTCTTGTGTTTGGATTGCGTGCCTGGCTCTGACGGTCGTCGCGGGATCGGTTCGAGCCGATGTCGTGCAGGAGGCGGTCGAGAAGGTCTCCCTCGGGCAGTATCGGGTATACCAGGTGGACATTCAGGACATGGGCTTGGGCCTCTACGGCGGCCCGGAATACGACCAGGGGTACCGCAACCGGGACGGCTGGGAATACGGAGTCGCCCGCATCCAGGCGACCTGGAACCAGGCGGGGACGCTGGGGAATCTGGAGGCGCGTCTGTACCTGGCCGATCAGTTCGCAGCCATGGGTCTCGACGTCTGTGAGCAGGGGCTCTATCGCAACGTCGTGGCCGAACTGCGGGGGGCGCAAAGGCCCGAGGACATCTACATCATCTGTGCCCACTACGACACCACGAGCGGCGGTGAGCGTCCCGGCGGTGACGACAACGCCTCCGGCACCGCGGGCGTCCTCGAAGCGGCCCGCGTGCTGACCCAGTACGATCCGAACGCGACCCTGCGATTCATCGCGTTCAACGCGGAAGAGGACTGGATGCTGGGCAGCCAGGACTACGTCGATTCCGTCGTCGTCGCGGGCCACGAGAACGTCGTCGGCGTGCTCAACCTCGATATGATCCTTCGGCCCGGCTGGGACGGCGACCCGCTGGCGACCATCGACCTGGATATCGTGACCGACACGACGCAGGCCGACTGCAGGGCGTTGGCGCACGCCTTCATGGACGCGATCGCGACGTACGTTCCATCGTTGGTCATCGATGCGGCGGCCCCGGTCGGAGCGAACTGGAACGCCAGCGATCAAGGCCCGTTCCTTTCGGCCGGCTATCCCGCCCTGATGATTGCGGAAAACACCGCGGCGGATATCTGGTCCGGCCGGTGCAACTACTACTACCACAAGGCGACCGACGCCAGCGACGCGGCCGCCAACGACCCGCTCAGTCCCAGCGGCGTCACATACGACTACGACTTTGCCACCGACGCTGTCCGGGCCGCGGTCGCAATGCTGGCCCAGGAGGCCGGCCTCGTCGCCAAGGCAAACCCTCGCTTCGTCGAGTTCCAGAGCCTCGCGACGAGCGGGGCGCAGGACATCGAGCCCTTCCATATCGTGGATGAGTCCTACCTGGCCGTCGCCAACGGGCGGAATGACCAGACCTACGAGGTGAACACGGTCGTGTATCGGTGGGATGGCAATGACTTTGCGGAGGTGCAGTCCATTCCGAGCCATGGGGCCGCCGATTGTGAGTTCTTCACCCTCGCGGGCGAGCGGTACCTGGCGATTGCCAATCTCCGCAGCGACACGACCCATGCGGTCGCGACGAAGCTGTACCGCTGGAACGGGACGGCCTTCGTGGAGTTCCAATCCCTCGCGACGACCGGCGCCGCCGATTGCGAGTTTTTCACCATGGGCGACGCGTCGTATCTCGCGGTCGCCAACAGCCGGACGGATGTCACGGCCGACGCGAATTCGACGATCTTCCGCTGGGACCAGACCGCGTTCGTCCCGTTCCAGTCGCTCCCGACGCACGGCGCTGCGGACTGCGAATTCTTCACGATCGGCGCCGATTCCTTCCTGGCTGTCGCCAATATGCGGAGCGACGACACGCACAATGTGAACTCCCAGGTCTTCCGTTGGGACGGGGCGCGGTTCGTGATAGGGCAGTCCATCGCCACGCAGGGCGCCGCGGACTGGGAGTCGTTTACGCTCGGCGACGATTCCTATCTGGTCGTCGCCAACGGGTACAACGACGCGTCCTACGGCGTGGATTCCCGCGTCTACAAGTGGGATGGCAAGAGTTTCGTCGCCTACCAGTTCCTGCCCACGCAGGGGGCGGCCGACTGGGAGTTCTTCACCGTGGGGGAGGAGGCCTTCCTGGCGGTCGCCAATGGTTATGACGGCGTCACGCGGAGCCTCCACTCGACGGTCTACAAATGGAACGGGACTCGTTTCGTGGAAACCCTGTCGATCCCCACACAGGGGGCGAGCGACCTGGCGTTCTTCGTGGTGGGCGAGATTCCCTTCCTGGCGGCGGCCAATGGCCAGAGCGACGCCGCGACCAGCGTTGTATCGACGGTTTATCGGTACTATGTCCCGTCGGACGGCGACCCGTCCAGGTAGCCGCCTGTCCGGCCCCCCGTCTCCGGGCACTTTTGCTTGACGTTGGCGTTCCGGATGCTATTATATATGGATAGGTGGTCGGATATGAAGGAAGGGTGATCCCTCGCCGGGATGGTCTTCGGCGCCGGCTCTGTCACTTGCCCTATTCTGCCCTCTTGGAGGAGATTCTGTAATGAGAAGATTGTTGGCTTGGGTGGTGGCTGCTGCGGTGGCGGGTTCGTGCTCGCTTGCGTCGGCCCAGATTTTCAGTGAGAACTTCGATTCCTATGCGACCGGCGCCGCGCTGCACGGCACGGGCGGATGGAAGGGCTGGAGCAACGCATCGAGCGCCGGCGCCCCGACCTCCAGCAAGTACGCCTACAGCGGCAAGAACTCGGTCGAGGTTATTGGCACGGCCGACCTGGTTCATCCGTTTGCCCTCTCCAGCGGCGTGCTGCAGTTCACCGCCATGCAATACATCCCCAAGGGGACGACCGGCACGTCGGATTTCATCCTGTTGAACCAGTACTCCGACGCCGGGTCCGCCAATGACTGGTCCGTTCAGTTGGAGTTCGATCTGGGTTCGGGCGTGGTCACCGCGAACGCCGAGGGCGACGGTGTCAAGGCCGACATCATCTACGGCCGTTGGGTCGAGCTGAAGTTCATTATCGACCTGGACAACAACACCTGCGAGTGGTACTACGGCGGCGAGCTGATCACGACGCATCCGTGGGATGACAATACCCACGGGACGCTCCAGGCCATCGACCTGTTCGGCAACTCGGCCGACTCGGTGTACTACGACGACATCGTGGTGCAGTACAGCCGGCTGGCGCCCCGCAATCCGAATCCGGCCGACGGCGCCATGGGCGTGACGTCCGGCCTGTTGCAGTGGTCGAGAGGTCCCACGGCCGCTTCCTACAATGTCTACCTGGGCAGCAGTCCGGAACTGACGGAGACGAGCCTTCTGATGACGAAGATGAAGGTTACGAACCTCCTGGCCTACTACTCGGGCGCACTTCAGGCCGGCGTCACCTACTACTGGCGCGTGGACGCGGTCGCGTCCGACGGCACGGTCCACACCGGCGATGTCTGGAGTTTCACGGTCAAGTCCCTGACGGCCTACGCGCCGATCCCGTCCGACGGCCACGAGGGGATCGAGCAGGCGACGACGCTGAGCTGGCAGGCCGCGAAGACCGCCAAGAAGCACCACGTCTACTTCGGCGATGATTCCGATGCGGTCCTGGCCGGCGATGCCGCCGTGGACCAGGGAACGATCTCCGAGACGTCTTTCAGCACTCCGCTGCTCCGCTCGGGAACCACCTACTACTGGCGCGTGGACGAGATCGATGCGTCCGATGGCGTTCAGGTCGGCGACGTGTGGAGTTTCGCGACGTTCCACCCGGTCCAGGACAAGATCGTCTACGAGTGGTGGACCAACGTCACCGGCACGAGCGTGGCGGCGCTGACGAGCGATAGTCGGTTCCCGAATGACCCCACGGGCAGAAAAGTGGTGGACCTCTTCGAGGGGCCCATCGACTGGAAGGAATACTATGGCAGCCGGTTCTACGGCTGGTTGACGCCCGAGAAGACCGGCGCCTACACGTTCTGGATTGCCAGCGATGACATGAGTCAGTTGTGGCTGAGCACCGACGCCGATCCGGCCAACGCAGTGGAAATCGCCAAGGTGACCGGTTCCACCACGTCTCGCGATTTCGACAGCACCACGTCACAGAAGTCGGCGGCCATCACGCTGACGGCCGGCCGGAAGTACTACATCAAAGCCCTCATGAAGGAACACGGCGGCGGCGACAATATCGCAGTTGCCTGGCAGCCTCCCAACGGAGCCCGCGAGGTGATTGACGCGAAGTTCGTGGACACCTACGCTCTTCTGCCCGTGGCGGCGGCGACGCCCTCCCCGGAAAACAAGGCGGTCGATACGGCGCAGTCCCTGGAGCTGAGCTGGTTCGCGGGCGAGAAGGCCGTCCAGCACGACGTCTACTTCGGCGACGATGCCGCAGCGGTGGCGGCAGCCGACACCACCAGCGCCCTGTACCAGGGTCGCCAGAGCGGCACGACCTTCGAAGCCGCCGACCTCGACTGGGGCAAGACCTACTACTGGCGTGTCGATGAAATCGATACGGGCGATGCGGACAGCCCGTGGAAGGGCGCGGTCTGGAGTTTCACCACAGCCGACTTCCTTTCCGTGGAGGACATCGAGAGCTACGACGACGACGACAATCGCCTCTACGATACGTGGATCGATGGTCTGACGAACAACACCGGGTCTTATGTCGGCTATGAGAACTCCGCCAACGGCACGTTCGGCGAGACCACCATCGTCCACGGGGGCGGCCAGTCCATGCCGATGTCCTATGACAACACGAAGTCGCCGTACTACTCGGAGATCTCGCGGACCTGGACGACAGCCCAGAATTGGACCGTCAACGGCGTCACCACATTGACGCTCTACGTCCGAGGCAAGACGGCAGGCGACCTCGGTGTTCTCTATGTCGCCCTGGAGGACAACGCCGGCAAGTCTGCTGTCGTCTCCTATCCCGACGACACCTCTGTGGTTTCCGGGGCCTGGATCGAGTGGCGGATCCCGTTGAGCAGCTTCACCGGCGTCAAGTCGGCCAAGATCCAGACGATGCGCATTGGCGTCGGGAGCCGGACCAATCCGGTCCAGGGCGGCGCCGGGGTGATCTACATCGACGACATCCGGGTGGCAAAATAACCGGAACTGAAGGGACGCAGGCCGCCCGCATTGTCGCGGATTGACCTGCAGGGCATGACCATGGGCTGCGGCTGTGTGATCATGGTTGCAGCCCTTTCTTCGTGTCTTGACCGCACCGAATGTCCTCAGTTCGCCTGGGAAAAGGAGGCCCAGGACGGAGGCGTCGGAGCATTTTTGTCTTGACGCCGCCGCCTCAAGCGTTATCATGGGTATATTCACACGCACATATACACACGTGGTCTGGTGGCAAAGGAAGAATGGGTAGTTGCAGGAGGCGGCATGATCACATGCGCGCCACTGCATTGGTCTGTCAATTTCATATTCGAGGAGGTTCTACCATGAGAAAGCTGGCGATTCTGGCAGTGGCCTTTGTCCTGATGGGCCTGCGCTCGCCCGTCTCGGCCCAGGTGGTGTTCAGCGAGAACTTCGATTCGTACGCCGCGGGCACTGCCCTGCACGGCAAGGGGGGGTGGAAAGGCTGGAACAACGACGCCGCGGCTGGCGCGCCGACCTCCAGCGACTACGCCTACAGCGGGAAGAACTCCGTGAAGATCACCGGCGCCACCGACCTCGTTCATGAGTTCACCGTGGCGACCGGCGTGTGCGAGTTCGTGACGATGCAGTACATCCCGGTGGGGGCCACCGGCAACACGTACTTCATCCTGCTGAACCAGTACGACGACGCCGGGACGACAAACGACTGGTCGGTCCAGTTGAACTACAACCTGGCCACCGGGATCATCACGGCCGAGGCCGAGGGCGGCAGTGTTACCACCGAAGTCATTTTCGGCCGCTGGGTCGAGTTGAAGTTCCGTATCGATTTGGACAAGAATACCTGCGAGTGGTACTACGCCGGCGAACTGATTACGACCCACGTGTGGGACGCCGAAGGCTCTAACACGTTCCAGTGCGTTGATCTGTACGCCAACAATGCCGATCCAGTCTACTACGACGACATCACAGTTACCCACGAGCGCGATTACAAGGCCGGTTCGCCGGTCCCCGCCGACGGCTTCGTGGGTGTGACGATGCCTCTGTTGCAGTGGAGCAAAGGCTACTTGGGCTACTTCCACAACGTCTACTTCGGCACCAGTCCGGAGTTGACGGAGGCGAACCTGGTCTCGAGCATGACGACCAGCACGCTGTTCTACTACTTCATGGGAATCGAGGCCGGCGTCACGTACTACTGGCGCGTGGATGAGGTCGAGGTGGACGGTACGACGGTCCACGCCGGCGATGTCTGGAGCTTCACGGCCATGCCGCTGACCGCCTATTCTCCCTCGCCGGCCGACGGCAGCGAGGGGATCGCCCCGTTCACGACGCTGAGCTGGCAGGCCCCGTCCGAGGATGCGACCCATCGCGTGTATTTCGGAGATGACATGGATGCCGTTCAGGCGGGCGATGCCGCCGTGGACAAGGGAACGACGACCGACACATCTTTCGATACCGGATACCTTCGCTCGGGAAGCACCTACTACTGGCGAGTCGATGAGGTTGCTGCCGGTGGCAGCGTGGAAGCGGGCGACGTGTGGAGCTTCACGACGTTCCAGCCGGTGGACAAGCAGGTCGTTCGGGAGTGGTGGATGGACATCACCGGCACCGCCGTGGCCAATCTGACCGACAGTGCGTTGTATCCGAACGCCCCCACGGGCAGGAAGCTGGTCGATTACATGGAGGGCCCGGTCAACTGGGCGGAGTACTATGGCACCCGGCTCTATGGCTGGCTGAAGCCCGAGAAGACCGGCGCCTATACGTTCTGGATCTCCAGTGACGACATGAGCGAGCTGTGGTTGAGCACGAACGACGATCCGGCCAAAGCAGTCAAGATCGCCAGTGTCACCGGGTGGACCAACTCGCAGGATTGGGACAACGGCAGCGGACAGGGCGGCACCCTGCAGAAATCTGCGGCTATCAACCTGACGGCCGGCCAGAAGTACTTCATACAGGCCTTGCAGAAGGAAGGCGGCGGCGGCGACAACATCGCAGTCGCCTGGCAGCCCCCGAATGGGGCCCGCGAGGTGATCAGTGCACAGTTCGTCGACACCTATGGGCTTTTGCCTCTCACGGCGGCGGCTCCCTCGCCGGAGAATGGGGCGGTCAATACGCGTCAGTCGCTGGAGTTGAGCTGGTTCGCAGGCGAGAAGGCCGTCAAGCACGATGTCTACTTCGGCGACGATGCCGCTGCGGTGGCTGCGGCCGATACCGCCAGTGCCCTGTATCAGGGCTCCCAGAGCGGCACGACCTTCGACACCGGCGATCTCGAATGGGACAAGACATACTACTGGCGAATCGACGAAGTCGCCCAGGGCGATGCCGACAGCCCCTGGAAGGGAGTGGTCTGGAGCTTCACCACCGCCGACTTCATCCCGGTCGATGACTTCGAGAGCTACGACGATGACGAGAACCACCTCTATGACACGTGGATCGACGGTCTCACGAACAACACCGGATCCTACGTGGGCTATGAGAACGCCAGCAACGGCACGTTCGGCGAGACCGTTCGGGTCCACACCGGCGGCCAGTCCATGCCGATTGCTTTCGACAACACGAAGTCGCCGTACTACTCCGAGGTCTCGCGGACCTTGGCGCCGGTCCAGAACTGGACCGCCGGCGGGGTGACCACGCTGTCGCTCTTCGTCCGGGGTAAGACCGCTGGCGATCTGGGTGTGGTCTATGTCGCCCTGGAGGACAGCGCCAGCAAGTCCGCCGTGGTTTCATATCCTGACAATACGGCGGCGGTCTCCGGGGCCTGGATCGAGTGGAAGATCCCATTGAGCAGCTTCGCGGGTGTCAATCCGGCCAAGATCAAGACGATCTACATCGGCGTCGGGAATCGGACCAGTCCTGCCGCCGGCGGAACGGGCACGATCTACGTCGACGATATCCGCGTCGTGAAGTAACCAACCCGGAAGGGGCGCAGGCAGTCCGCATTGCGGCGGATGGACCTGCAGCGTGTATAACCGAGGGCTGCGACTGTGTTGTCACGGTCGCAGCCCTTTCTCTGTCTATGCCGAGCTGTCAGCCTGTGAAGGCCCGGGATGCCTTCTGCGGGATAGACTGGTTCCGCCGAGGACAGCGACTCGCGGCTGTTTCCCACGCGTTGAATCTGGACATCGGCAAGAAAGACGCCGTTCAGAGCGACGTGCAGCACAAACCGGCACAGCCCACCAGGAACGTCACGGATCGGGTTAAAACCAGCCACCGGGGATCGGGTTAAAACCAGCCAGTGTTCCTTGCCATTTCGTACTCGTTCTGTCCTCGCCGTGCAAGGGAATTTGCGGTAGCCGAATCGTCTGATTGCGGACGGGCGCAGGGCTGGGTCGCTCGGATCGGCGGCCGTGCGAGAATGGGCCCTCCGCGAGCTCGTCGGAGCCTGGCCGCCGCAGGCCGAGCGGGCCAGACCGGTCGGACGCGGCCCACGCTGTCATTTTGAGTCTTTGTCCTGTTCATCTTTGGTTGACTCCTTGGGTTTGTCTGCCTCCTTCGTGGCTTTGTCCTTCAGGCGGTAGCTGCGGCCGGTGATCGTGATGATCTCGGCATGGTGGAGGAACCGGTCGAGGATCGCCGTGGCCACCGGCACATCGCCCAGCAGCTTGCCCCAGTCCTCCAGCGGCCGGTTCGAGGTCATCATCGTGGACTTGGTTTCGTACCGGCGCAGGATGATCTCGAAGAGGCATTCGCCCGAACGCTTGGGCAGTTGCTTGATGCCCATGTCGTCAACGATCAAGAGGTCCGGTTTCAAGTACTTCGTCAGGACCTGATTGGTCCCGGCGAACGTTTCATCATCGTGAGCGTCCGGCGAACCCATCTTTGCGGCGCGGATGTGCGGCGATACTGTACCTGCCGTAAAGGAGGTGCATATGGCACAGAAGACATCCGAGTCGTTGAGTCCGCGAGGCCGGTTTTGGGACGAGCACGTTCAGCAGTGGCAGCGATCCGGCGCGACGCAGGTTCTGGAAAAAAGCATCAGAAAGGGGGCCAGGAGAGGGGAGTTTTCGAGGGGGAAAAAGCGCCGGAAAAGGGGCCACCGCAATTGACCGACGTGTGGTGTCTGGAGATGGTTCCAGATGCCGGGGTCAGA